>WFLX010063092.1_pt1 | contig 28157 bp, 22 predicted proteins | sample 4967041 | NCBI WGS metagenome assembly WFLX01 (sample SAMN12857096, study PRJNA449069) | gut metagenome | isolation source: stool from male and female vole | host: Microtus ochrogaster | place: USA:Florida | collected 2017
TGCGACAAAGAAAAAGCTGACAAGAAATGTGACGGCAAGTGTGACCACCATAAGAAATAAATGATTACAACCGGTTTTATATAACCTGTCACATATACACAAAATAAAGAAAACCTCCGTGGCCCATATTTTCAGGCAACGGAGGTTTTCTTATTTTCCTTTAAATCTTATCTCGGAAGCTTATGATTGTTTTCTAATTATTCCGAAATTATTTTCATATACTCATCATACGGAATATGACGCCCTCCCATGCTCTTCAGGTGTGGTGTCTCAAACTGACAATCTATAAGTTTACCTCCATTAGCTCCGAAAACCTTTGCTAAATGAATCAGAGCGAGCTTGCTCGCACTCGGGACCAATGAAAACATGCTCTCACCAAAAAACGCGTTACCGATACATACTCCATATAGTCCGCCAACAAGCTTCTCATCCTCCCGGACCTCGACACTGGCCGCAAAGCCTTGCTCATATAATCTCGTATAGGCCTCTATCATATCCTCTCCAAGCCATGCTCCACTTTCATCTATACGTAGCGCACTGCATTGATTGATAACACCCGCGAAGTCTTCGTTGATACTTAACCTATAACGATTCTTATTGATTAGACTACGCATGGAATGTGAGATATGTATTTCGTCAGGAAATATCACAAACCGTTGCATAGGACAATACCAATAAGGAGCATCAGAATCTCGAAAAGAGAACCATGGGAAAATGCCATAACTATAGGCAAATAATAAACGATCGATGCTTAAATCACCTCCTATTGCTATAAGTCCGTCAGGCTCTCCCAATCGTGGATCAGGGAACGCGATTTCTTCGCTTAATCCAAAAACCATAACTTTTTATCTCTAACGTCAATTTTAGCCTCACCACCATTCTTAAGGTTGCCGAACAGTATAGCACGCATAAGCATTGGCTTCAACTGTGCTGAGAGTACTCTGTCAAGCTCTCTGGCCCCATATTCTTTGGTAAACCCGGCGTCTAATAGCAGATTACGCGCATCTTCCGAAAGCACGAGTGTGACATTACGTTTTTTAAGCTGTTCACGCAATTGATTTAGTTTCTTTTCAAGAATGAGAGAAGCCATTTCACGCGTCATATCGTTGAATACTACTGTGCCTGACAAGCGATTGAGGAACTCCGGTTTAAACGTACGTTTCACCTCACGCATCATAGCTTGACCGGAAGACACAGTATTTCCGAAACCTACTTTAGCCTGTGCTGCATATTGCGCTCCGGCATTAGATGTCATTATCACCACTACATTCCTGAAATCAGCATGATTACCTTTATTATCTGTCAGTCGTGCATAATCCATCACCTGAAGCAGAATGTTATAGATGTCGGAGTGAGCTTTCTCTATCTCGTCAAGAAGTAAAACCACGTTAGGATTCTTGCGTATGGCGTCAGTCAGCAACCCTCCATCCTCATAACCTACATATCCTGCCGGAGATCCGATAAGCTTGGCTACGGTATGTTTCTCTGTGTACTCACTCATGTCAAATCGCAGGAGCTCAAGCCCTAATTCGGCTGCGAGAACTTTGGCTACCTCTGTCTTACCGACACCTGTCGGTCCGACGAACAGAAGTGATGCCAAAGGTTTGTTATCTTCTGTCAGGCCGGCTTTCGACATCTGTATGGCTTCTGTCACCTCCTTTATCGCCTGATCCTGACCAAACACCTGTGATTCCATTCGTTCTTTCAGAGTTGCAAGACGCGCTTCATCATCCTCTTTTGTAGCAAGTGCTTCCACTTTACATATCTTGGCCAGGACTTCGGCAATTAATCTCTCATCCACTGTTTTTTCTCCATTCTCCATAGGATGAATCTTCCTGTATGCTCCGGCCTCGTCAATCAGATCAATCGCTTTATCAGGTAAAAAGCGGTCAGTGATGTGGCGGGCACTTCCGCTTACTGCAAATTCAATTGCTTTATCCGTGTAAGACACGCCGTGAAATTTCTCATAGCCATCTTTAAGCCTGTTAAGGATTTCGTAAGCTTCTTTTATAGAAGGTTCAGCTATATCAATCTGACGGAAACGTCTGACCAGACCTTTGCTTTTGGCAAAGAATCTTTTATACTCTTCGTAAGTAGTAGATCCTATGAATCTTACTTTACCGGCCTCAAGATAGGGCTTTAACATATTCGATGCGTCCAAAGCCCCCTCACCCGTGGCACCGGCACCTACCAAAGAATGGATTTCATCTATGTAAACGATAGCGTTATCCTCCTGACTGACACCATCCATAATCAGTTTGAGACGTTTTTCAAAATCTCCTCTGAATTGAGTGCCGGCAATCAACGTACCCATATCAAGCTGATAAATCCTTGCACCCCTGAGAGTCTCGGGGACACGGTCTTCATTAATCAGCCTTGCAAGACCATAGACAATAGCTGTTTTTCCAACTCCAGGTTCTCCTATGTGTAACACATTGTTCTTATCTTTCCGGCTCAACACTCTGACGGTATTTTCAAGTTCTCTTTCCCTACCGATAAGAGGATTACGACCCTCGACAAAATCATTTACGCATACCACAAGTCCTCTCCATCCGGACACACTCTTTGGTTTTTCTCTGACTTCCGAGGCACCGGCAGATTCATCTTCTTCAGATTTCTCATCTTCAGGCTCTCCCAACGAATATCCTTCGTAGGAGTCTATCACCTCACTCATTAAAGTCCCCTCATCCCCGTCAACTATCTTCAAAAGCAAATAGGCAGCCAAGGAGTCCTCCAATTTTAACAGTCCATTCACTGCATGAGGCACCTGCAACTCCTCCTTTCCGGATGCCACAACCATATTTGCGGCAAGCTCTATCATGTCTTGCAACTGCTTGCTCATTTCTTGTGTCGGAGCAGCGTCGGAAGGGAGTTTATCTAAAGTTTTAATATAATTTTTCAGACTCCTTTCCATCTCTCTAATTCCTACACCACAACGGTTGAGAGCGCTCATAAACTTCAGTTGTTTGAGCAACGCAAGAAGGAAATGTTCAGGAGTGGCATATTCATCACGGTTATCTGCAGCAATTTCAAACATGGTTTTGAAAACCTTGTTGACTTCTTCAGAAAAATAAATTTGCTGATCCATTAATCAGATATTAAAAGAATATATGTTTGTATAACTTTTCTTTACAGTGTTTTTCAGATTAGAAAATCCGCATCAATGTCTTTCAAAATGAAAATCCGTGTCAGTGTTCTTTCAGAAATAAAATCCGCACAAAACATTAGAATCAGGATTCCTTGATGGAAAGACGCAAAGGGAAACCCTCTGAACGGGCCATCTCAGTGGCTTTATCCACCTTTGTGACGGCCATATCATAACTGTAGGTACCCACCGGTGCTTTGTCTGAATGATGCACCTGAAGCATAAGCAGGACGGCCTGTTCAGTTGACTTATGAAAAACCGTTTTGAGCACCTCCACAACGAAATCCATGGTAGTAAAATCATCATTATGAATGAATACGGTGAATTGTTTAGGTTCTTTAAAGCGTGTGTCTTGGCGCTCTTTTAAATTAGATTGTTCTTTAGGCATAGGCTTTCAAATTATGTAGTGACATAGGGACGGTTGCATAAATTATAAGCACTCAAAAAAGGAGAGAAAATCAAATGATTTCCACTCCTTTTTTGAGGTGCCAACCAGATTCGAACTGGTGTGAACGGTTTTGCAGACCGGTACCTAACCACTCGGACATGGCACCTTTTTATTATCACTGAACGTTTCCGTTCCTTTGCGAGTGCAAAATTAGGCATTTAGGTTGATTTAGCCAAATTTTTTCTCACTTTTTTACAAATTATTTTTATCAGCTACTCTTACCTATTTAAATATCAACTATTTATAACGAGCATATATACTATTTCCTTTTTGCTTCATCCTTTTTATATCATCAGGATTGTCGGGATTGACTTTATATTTTGAAAGCGGTGGTATCACTACCCTTGTCCCGGGCTTTATTCGGTCAGGATGTCCTAAGATTGCCTGATTTTCTTCATATATTATTGGCCAAAGGTTGAAATTCCCATAATGTTCTTTTGCCATTGTTGTGAGATAACGAGTTGTGGAGACCGTATCATACACCGGTTCATCTGACGGACGTGTGGGCACTGAGTCAACACTATCATTGTCATTAATATTACCGGATAAAATGACATTATTGTCGTTTAATGTGATATTATTGCTGTCTGGGGCGTTAGCCGGCTCAGACTTCAAACCTACATTTAATGTGTCTGAACTATCCGCTTTAGCAAGATCATCTCTCAATTCCCTGTCAAGCAAAGCGGCCACACCTTTCGGAAGCAGGTCAAACTTGACACAAATGCCGATACCTAAAGCAATTACCACTACGGCCGCTGCAAATCCTGAAAGAAAACCCCAAGCGAAGCGATAATTTTTCTCCTCCTCTTCCTCTTCATCTACAACAGACATCGGTTCAACATTTTTGCCTGTTTCCTCAGGATCTTTAGAGATAGTATTCAATTCCTCATGCCCCTCGATGTAATCCTCACTTTCAGACTGCTCTATTTTCGCTAACTTGTCTTCAACTACATGTGAGAAAGATATCACCGGCACTTCCTCGTTGTTCTCTACAACCTCCTTAAGACTTTCCTGATTTTCTAAAACCTCATTAAGATTATCTGTAGCTTCGTCAAAACTGTCTTGTGTTTCTTGCTCCTCACGGTCAACACTCGATTCCATGAATATATCCGTAGGTAAATCATCTGATATCTCTACAGCCTCGAATGCTTCAAAAGGAGAATTGACAAGAGAAGCCAATTCTTTGGAAGCCACGAAAATCACACGTTTATGAGCCGGTATTTCATTTTCAGCACCTGTGGAGACATCTACGCTTTTACGTGCTTCGATGTCTACAAGTTTGAATACTCCAAGTCCTTTTATCCTGACGTTCTCGCCTTTTCCTAATTCATCGCTTATCAAAAGAAAAAGCTCTTTGAGAAACGCCTCACATAATTCACCGGATTGACCCGTGGCCAGAGCAAGCATCGCTGATAGCCGGGTCATCGTTATCTTATTATCCATTATTGATTCGCTGTTTTAATCCCGTGGATGATTTGAAGTTGAGAACTATCTTCGGGGGTATGAGCAAACGTTTTCCTGATGCCGGATGCACGGCTACGCGCTCAGCACGTTTCCGGGCTTCAAACACACCGAAACCTGATATGGCTACAGAGTCAAGATTGGAACCGCATTCACCGAGGCATCCGGCCAATCCCTCTATCAGCAATCCGATGGTCTCGTGTGATACATCAAGTTTTTTCGACAAGGTGTCTACCAAAGTCTTATTATCCATATTTTATTCTGCAAATTTCAACAAAAGTAGAAAAAAAATTCTTAATCTATGTAATGTTTAATCTTTTTTTCATCTCACCTGTAATTTTTGATATTTCCTTGCGTCTAATAATATAGAGTTCAGCACAGGGAGAGTCCGGCTAATTATTGAGAGGTTAATTTGTGACTTCTCTTAGGTTAGCTACAAGCATCCTGTTGCTCAACTCCCGAATTCAGATAATTAAAAAACAAATGTCTAATATAATAACGGTATAAAATGAATTTTCTGAAATCCACACTCGCCTCTCTCCTGTTTTTAGGGGCAATGCCTGTGACGGCACAAGTGCTTTACAAAGTTGAGGGTAACGGTCTTAAAGAACCTTCCTATATTTTTGGCACCCATCATCTTGCCCCGGTATCTGTGATTGAAAAGTTTGGTGCCTCCACACCTTTCAATAATGCTACCCAAATTGTAGGTGAAATCGACATGACACAGAATCCTATGGAAATGCAGATGGCTATGCAACCCTATATGATCGCTCCGGCCGATAGCACTCTCTCCAAGGTCATCTCCCCTGAGGATTTCACAATTGTCAATGAAGAATTCAAAAAGGTTGCTCCCATGCCCGGTATGGATCTCTCTATGCTTGACGGTATGAAACCGATGGTAGTCTCCACCATAGTTACTGTCGGAATCATGTCAAAGGATATACCGGATTTTGATCCTAATAATCAACTTGATACATGGTTCCAAAAAACCGGTGCTAACGACGGAAAAACAATCATACCACTGGAGACTGCTGAACAGCAGGCCGAACTTCTTTTCAACTTCACTCCTATATCAGTTCAATCTGAAGCTCTCGTAGAAATGCTTAAGAATCCTAATAAAGCTGTGGCCAGTGCAAAGGAGCTTACTGAAGCTTATATGAATCAAGATCTGGCAAAAATGATGGAAATGAGCGAAAGAGATGATGAGCATCCGGAATTCATGGAAGCTTTGCTTGACAAAAGAAACGCTGATTGGCTTACCAAACTCCCGGCAATATTTAATGAAGCACCCACATTTGTAGCGGTAGGCGCTTTGCATCTTCCCGGCGAGAAAGGTGTGCTCGAAGGTCTCCGCAAACTTGGATATACAATAACACCTTTGTCTAAATAATCTTACATCTTAATAATTACACACCTTAAACTCTTCTAAAATTACTCAACGTCTTACCTCGTTGGGTAATTTTTTTATTCAAAGTGTAATAATGAATCTTGTCATTTGGCAGGGAGTTAGAGTGATTGTGCCGCCGAGCCGAGAGATAATCTGACGTGACAGACTTAATCCAATACCGCTTCCTTTAGTTTTGGTGGTAAAGAACGGAGTAAAAATCTGGGTCACCAATTTTTCAGGTACAGGCGCCCCATCATTACTTATCGAGATTTCAATACTTTCATCTTCCTTTATCTCAGCTTCGATAAAAATATTATGTGCACCTGCCTCTATTCCGTTTTTTATTATATTTACTAAAACGTGTTTCAATAAATTATCATCTGTATATAGCATTGTATCCGGAGGGAAAACTACCAACTTATAGGCTATGTCCTCACCTCCTTCAAATGCCTTAGCTAAGGTTATTATCTTTTGAAGGAAAGGTTTCAAATAGATTACATGTGGCACCGGATCAGGAATCACAGCTATTTTCCTGAAATTCCTTACAAAATCCATAAGCGTCTTATTACTTGACTTTATCACTTCTATCTGTTGAATCAACTCGGTTTTATCTTTCAATTCAGGATCTTCTTTTAAACAGTTGCCCAAAGAATCAATTATAGAATTTACCGGAGTCAGAGAATTCATAATTTCGTGAGTCAGCACTCTGTTAAGTTTCTCCCAGGAATCTACCTCGGCAGTCTGTGTGACGTGACTGATATCCGTCAACGTGAGAATATCCACTGATTCATCCTCAATCTTTACAGTGTTAACCTTTATATTAACCCCTGATAAAGTGGTTGGAATTTGTTTGATTTCAGTTATTACGGGTAAGGAGAGCAGTTGGTGAGCACGGCGGTTGGCCTGAACGACATGACCATTTTCATCAGCGACAATAATCCCTGTTTCAACCACGTTAATCACTTCTCCGATGAATCTTTCTTCATTTCGGGTCTTGTCTTTCAGTTTCTCCAGATAGTCAACTATAAGATTCAATTTACGGTTTATCTCAGATTCATGTTGGCTACAGTTATCTAAGGGAAATTTATAAGAAAAATCTCCATTCATAGTAGCCGAGACTATATAATCGAATTTAACATCCAATCTTTTGAAATAACTGACTAATGAATTGATACTAAGAATCGCACAAATCAAACATACCGTTGCACTTACAGGGTAGCCATAATAAAAAAGACAGCATGAAATAATAGTCAGCAGAATTGAAAGTATCGACAAAAAACGAGGTTGTCTCACAAGACCCTTCACGCTATAATCCATATCTGTTGATTTTATTATATAAAGTCTGTCTTGTAATGCCTAACTGGCGTGCTACTTCCGCCAAATTGCCTCTATGTTGTTTAATAGCACTCTCTATTGTTTTCCGCTCTATCTCCTCAAGTGTTGAGCCCGTTGTTGTCTGTGTTTGTAGTAGCGGCTCGTCATATAAATCAAAATCGTCCTTCCCTAACACTTGGGCATCGCTCATTATCAAGGCTTTCTCAACCACGTGCTCTAATTGGCGTATATTTCCCGGCCACGGGCGGTTTTGAAGTCGCACCATAGCTTCTTTAGATACACCGGGAACTTGTTTTCCATATATACGTGCATATTTCTTGAGAAATAGTTCAACAAACTCAGGAATATCATCTCTGCGTTTTCTCAAAGGAGGAAGTTCTATCTGGACAGTATTGATGCGATAAAAGAGATCCTGCCTGAATTCTCCGTTCGCAACCATACCGGGTAAGTCACGGTTGGTAGCCGTAATAAGACGGATATCTATAGGCCTCGGTATATTGCTCCCCACCCTCGTCACACTTCTTTGTTGCAGTGAAGTGAGCAGTTTGGCTTGGAGATGATATGGAAGGTTTCCAATTTCATCGAGAAATAAAGTACCGCCATGTGCGGTTTCAAATTTACCGGCCCTGTCTGAACGGGCATCGGTAAAGGCACCCTTCACATGTCCGTAAAGTTCGCTTTCAAAGAGTGATTCTATCACTGCACCCATATCCACAATCTCGATAGGACCTTTTCTCCGTAAAGAAAGACGATGGATTTCGTGGGCAAGGAGATCTTTGCCTGTGCCGTTCTCGCCGGTTATCAGTATATTGGCATCGGTAACAGCAACTCTCTCCACTATCTTACGAAGAGCCGTCATCTCCTGACTGCTTCCCCACAACATTATTTTCTGCTCACCTCCGGTCCCTTGTTTGTGACCGGAAAACGCTTTTTCGAGAGTGGAGACTAATTCTTCATTATCAAAAGGTTTGACTAAAAAGTCAGTAGCACCGAGTTTCATTCCCTCAACGGCCAGACGTACATCTGCATAGGCTGTAAAAAGCACTACTGAGGTCTGAGGCGAAAGGCGTCTTATCTCTGATAACCAATAGAGCCCTTCGTTCCCCGAATTGATGCCGGCATTGAAATTCATGTCAAGAAGCACCACCTTTGGATGATGCTTCCGGAGTAAATCGGGTATTGAAGAAGGGCTGGAAGCTGTCACTACTTCCATTTTACCCTTCATCAATATTCTTATAGCAGAAAGTATATCCTTGTTATCATCTACAACAAGTAGAGTTTTTGTCTCCTTCATTCTGCAAATTTACATAAAAAAATATATCAATCAAAGTTCTGCCTTATCCACAATCTTTCCGTCAAAGAGGTTTATAATCCTATGGGTATAAGCTGCATCATGTTTCGAGTGAGTCACCATTACAATCGTCGTACCTTCGCGATTCAATTCTGTCAGGAGATCCATTACCTCCTGTCCGTTTTTTGAATCAAGATTACCGGTGGGCTCATCTGCCAAGATCATAGTCGGGCGTCCCACTACGGCACGGGCTATCGCCGCACGTTGTTGCTGGCCGCCTGAAAGCTGTTGTGGATAATGTTTCGCTCTATGGGATATACCCATTCTCTCCAATACATTCTTCACACGCTCTTTCCTCTCTTTCGACCCGATATTGAGGTAACGCAAAGGAAGTTCGACATTCTCCTCTATTGTCAGCTCGTCAATAAGGTTAAAGTTTTGGAAAACGAAGCCAATTTTCCCTTTCCGGATTGTCGTGCGGTTTTTTTCTTTTAATCCTCCAATATCTGTCCCTTCAAGCAGATAAGTTCCTTCGGTGGGGTTGTCAAGAAGGCCAAGTATATTGAGAAGTGTGGACTTTCCACATCCTGAGGGACCCATAATAGCTACAAACTCCCCTTTTTCCACTTCAAGAGACACTCCCCGCAGTGCCAAGGTCTCAACTTCTTCTGTTCTGAAAGACTTACTTAGATTATTTATCTTGATCATTTCTTTATTATTATCCATAATTACAATTATCTTAATAACTCTTTATTATCAATTCTGATACAATGCCTTTATCGGATTCTCATTTGCAGCACGATAACTCTGGACGTAGACAGAGAGCAGGCTCACCAAGATACATACCAAACCTGAAACCGCATAAATCCACCACGAAAGTGAAATCCTGTAACTGAATTCAGACAACCAGTCGCTCATAAACCAATAAATCACAGGTATTGCAATCAGAAAAGCCAATGCCACATAAGAGAGGAAAGATATCACAAGTTTCCGCAACATTTCACCGCTGTCACAACCCAAAACTTTATTAACCGCTATCTCCTTTCTGCGCATCTGTACGAAATAGGTGCTCATGGCCATCAAGCCAAGCAATGATATCACGACAGCTATAACAGCGAATATAGAAACCACTTTCATGATATTTTTCTGAGGTGTAAAACGATCTTCAATCTGTTGTTGAATGTATGGACGTGTTTCAGCATAATCCCATTCGAATACTTCCTTGTAAACTTCCTTTACTTTCTGGTAAGTTTCTTCATGATCGCCATTAACTTTTATCGCGATACCCCAGGGTTGGAATTTATCAGCAGGAACGATATCAATTCTGACAGGATGCTGGTCATCCAGTATTGTCCTGATATAAAAATCATTAAGAATACCTGAAATAGGGATAATCTGGTCATAAAAAGGAAAAGATTTAGCATCTTCCTTCAGTCCTAACTCATCCAATGCCTGACGGTTGATATAGAATTTATCGGAATCGGCTGTTTTGTTATCCTTATTTAGAGTAAGGCCGAAAATCTTCATAAAATTTTCATCCCCGATAAAACTTTGGAAAGAGATGGTTCGTCCTTCATACACCATCGTGTTGTTATTGCCGGCGTCCAAAGGATAACCACAAGATGCACTGACAAGTTCTACCCCCGGCAATTGCTCTACCTTTTGTTTGAAAAGTTTTGCCTGTTGCTCATTTCCTCCTAAAAAAATATACATTATATCATCTACGTTATATCCCAACGGGGCATTGATCACGTGCCTTATCTGTAGATACATAGTAAGTGAGGAAGCAAGCATGACTATTGTTACTACATTCTGTACTACAATGAACACCTTACTAAAAACCATTTTTGTGTTACGGCGAAATGTACCTCTTACCACGTCAATAGGTTTTACAGAGGAAATCATTAAAGCCGGTATAACACCGGCCAATATTCCCATCAGAAGTATGATGCCGATAAAAATTGAAATTGTGGCCGGTGTGATGCAATAACGAAGTGAAATAGAGGTATCAAGCAGTCGCTCAGCTGTAGGAATAGCAAGCCATGCCAGTCCCAGTCCTATTATAGCGGATACGAAACAGAGAAGTGTGCTTTCTCCTATGAGTTTCATTATTATTCCATTTCTTGTGTCGCCGAGAAGCCTGCGGGTAGCCATCTCTTTAGCTCTGTGGCCTGAGAGGGCCACAGTGAGATTGATGTAGTTCATCAATGCGAAAAGAAGGATTGCCAAACCCGTTGAGAATAAAATCTTCACCATTTTACCGTTTCCACGTAAAAATCCTCCTGATGCAGATGAATAATTGGAAAAATAATGCTCCTTGAAAGGTAAAAGTTCCAACCTTATTTTGGATTCCGGCAATTGAAGTANCCAATAAAATTCTTTTGCATATTCATTAATTTTATCCTCAATTACTTTGAGATCTGTTCCCTCTTTACCAAGAAGTATGACTTCACTACCAACTGCATTAGGCATTCTATCATCATAAAGTCCCCTGTTATAGTATTTTACCATCTCCATAGGAATCAACGCATCTATTGATGCTTTTTTTGACTCCCGATCAGGCGACCTGAGAGAGGTATTCTCGATTGGTGCTATAATGCCGGTGACAATCAACGGATCTTCTTCAACATTAAAAAGAATAGACTTCCCCATCGGGTCTTCATCTTTCCAAATTTTCCTTGCGTATTCTTCTGTCACCACAATAGAATTTGGATTACTCAACACTTTTTTCTTGTCTCCTCTTATCAGGTTGAAATCAAAAATATCCAAGAAGGTTGAATCTACAAAAAGTACATTGGAAGTGATATTCTCCCCGTCATGTGTGGCTAATGCCCTGTGGCTGCCCACTATTGCCGTGCCGGCTTCGATTTCCGGGAAGCGGTCCATAAGCCGATTTATCATACGCCAGTGACTACCGGTCTGCTTATATCCATCTAAGTCAAGTGAAATAATATACATCCTGTCTTTCTTTGTTAGTCCTGAGTCAATATGCGTCTCTTGCCACGTATAGGCTCCTATGAGCACGATAAACATTATGCTCAGCGCCAGACCTAATACATCTATAAGAGTATAGGCTTTGTTTTTCTTTAAAAAGTTGAAGTAAGATCTCATATTTCTTTATTGTTGTTTTAATTCAATGCTTTTATTATTTATTCAGTAATATATCCAACGCACTTTTTCTGAATTCATTCAGCAATCCGTCCATCCGGACTGTTTCTGATATGTAATTAAGATTGGTTAATCTGTCATTTCAATTTGTAAGATGTAACGTTTTTGAATCGCCGTAGGATTCATACCCGTTAACAATCACTTTTTCTCCCGGCTCCAGGCCTTCGAGCACTTCATAATATTGCGGATTATGGCGTCCGAGACGTATGTTTCTTCTGTAAGCTTTTGTCCCGTCTTTATCCACAACAAATATCCATTTTCCCCCTGTGGTGGAATAGAAAGTTCCTCTTGGAATCAGAATGGCATCCGTAGGTTGTCCTAACTGAAGATTCAGATTATATGTTTGTCCGCTTCGTATGTTTTCCGGATGGAGATCAGTGAAAACGAATTCCACTCGAAATTTTCCTTCCCTGACTTCCGGATAAACTTTTCTGACACGCATGTTGAAATTCTGGCCACCCCGCTCAAAGGTAGCATCAAGCCCCTCATGCACTCTGTCGATATAATGTTCATCAACTTGTGCTTCCACTTTATAATCGCTCAAATCATTTATCTGGCCTATTTTCTCACCGGATGAAATATTCTGTCCTAATTCAACTTCAAGAAGTCCAAGCTCTCCGTCAATAGCACTCACTATTTCAAGATGTTCCTTACGTTCTCTGATCAATACCACATTCCTTTGCATATTGGAAAGATTCTCCTCCATCTGGTCAACCTGAGCCAAACGAAATACGCTGTCTTTTTCAAGACGACGGTTGATGAGTGCCTGGCGCTTCACAGCGAGATCATAATCCTCTTTGCTTTGGAGATAATCTTCCTTGTTTCCTAACTTTTCCTCATACAGTCGCTTCTGCTGTTCGTATGCCCTCTTCTTTCTCGTCACTTCAAGATCCAGCTGAGCCTGTTCAGTCCGGTTGTTGAGGAGGTCTTGCTCCATACTGATCTGAGTGTTGCGCAAGATATTCTGTTTCTCCGCTAACTCTGCTTCTGAATTGAGAATCTGTAAATCGAGGTTACTGTTGCTTAATCTCACTATTACATCACCTTTTTTAACTTTTGATCCCTCTTCTCTCACTATCTCTTTTACTATACCACCCTCTTCAGGACTTATCTGCACAGTTCGTATAGGAAGCACTCTTCCATCTACCCTAACAAAATCATCAAACTTACCACTCGTTGTTTCACCAATGTTCAAACCCAGCTTGCTGACTTTATAAGCCGAGTTGTTTTCCCCCCGCAATACCCAGACAAGGCCGCAGATAAGAATGATCAGTCCTGCACCATATAACCAATATTTAGGTTTTATAGCCCTGATTCCCGTCTTCTTTTCTATCTTGACATCCATGATTGATTTCCTTTATAATAGTCAACTAATTTATTTTTAAGAATATAAAGCATCTGTTTTTGCAAGAGACTGAGTCTTGATGAGTAATAGGTATTCGCAGAGAGCTGCACATCAATTAATGACATCAATCCCTCCTCGTATTTCCTGTTGTTTAATTCGTATGCTTTTCTGTCGGCTTCTGTCTTTGCTTCCAGAGAAAGAATTTCCTGAGCATATCCGTTGCGGTCAGCCACGGCAATGACTATATTATCGTGGAGTTGACGCAGACGCTCCTCTTTCTCAACAAGACTTCGGGAAAGTGCGATCTTGTTTCTCTTTATACCGGAAATTATATTCAGATTGGAAAACAACGGGAACGACAAGGTGAATGAAAGATATTCTCCGCGATTGTTTCGGAACTGCTGACCAAATCCCACTCCTGAATAATTACTTGTAAGATTTTTAAAATATGAAGTCGAGATACCGGCATTTAAACTGATGGTGGGGAACAAACGTCCTTTCTCTATGAGAAGTCGGTAGCGTTGTGCTCTTACGTTCATCTCAGCATCAAGTGCTTCGGGATTTATAGTGACTGCTCGTGAATATATCTCTTCAGAATCATTTGAAAACAACGGCTCAATATGCCCCACCGCAGCAGAATCAAGCTTCATCTCCACCTCATCGGGTAAATTCATGGTAGAACGCAATTTTAACATCGACTGAAGATAAAGGTTCTGTTGCTGCACTAAAGTATATTCATCACCGGCTACTGTTGCTTCTGCCTGTGCTAAATCAGGATAACTCTTAAGGCCGAGTTCTTCTTGCAATCTTGTGAGTTTAAGCACATCCTCACTCTGTCTGAGTTTATCTATGGCAATATCGATGGCACCTTTATAATATAAGGCATCGACGTAAGCCATCATGGTCGCTATGGCTCTGTCATCACGTTGCATCTGAATGTTGTTAAGACTTTTTTCCCTTTCACTCCTTGCCAATTTATAACTGTTGAATGTGCGTCCACCATCAAACAGAGAGAAACCAAGATAGACTCCATAGCTATTGCCAAAGGTAGTGACATCATTATACGTATTGGTCTCCGGATCAATATTACGTCCCCAGTTAAGTTGTGCCCCAACTTGAGCTGACAAGGATGGGAAAAAGTCTGCGAAAGCTTCTTTCTTGTTGGCCTCAGCCGTTGACAGATCCCAACGTGCCTTAGCCACCGCCGGTGAATGTTCGGCAGAATACGCCATACACTCCTCCATAGTCCATATAGAAGTTGTCTTTCCATTATCTTCGGTTAGATTAGTTCCGGTTAGATTAGTTCCGGTTAGATTAGCTTCACAAGATTCATCGTGTAACGTAGAAGGGAATCCTACTGCCGGATACAAGGAAATAATTATATATAAGAATATCTTTTTCATAACATCCTATAATATACCAAAACCCGTGCCAAAAACGTAACTATTTGAATTTAATAGCCTTAGAAAATAATTCAGTTTTTGAGTGTAAAAAAATCATACACTTTTCTTCAAAAAATCATACACTCCATGATTCTTCCCTGACATAGGTTGTTATATGTCTTAAAAAAGCAACGGCCTCCGGAGTCGGATTTTGACTCTGGAGACCGTAATATAGCTGATGCCTTATTTCTATTTTATCATGAGGCCGGAGCCGCAGGAGTCGCAGGAGCATCTGTATGTACTCCACCGATAGACGGATCGGGAGCCACAGTCTCCTGGTGAGATTCAGGCTGCGTTGGCTGTGCCGGTTGCATAGCTGCCGGTTGCGGGAAAGCTGATTGTGGCATCGGATAAGCCGGATTTTCCGGTGACCCTCCGTTGTAGAAGAAGGGATAAGGCATACCGAATACCACATCCGGATTCTTCCCGGGACAGATATAACCGTCGATAATAGTATCGCGACCTGACGGACTTTCGTAGGTATACAGATGGAAATAGTGAAGCATGACAGCGATATGTTCGAACACTGCACTCATTATTGATTCGTATGGTATCCATTTGGAAGTTGAGGTGAAACAGTATACCTGGAATGGTATGCCGTAAGGGGTCTGGGGTAAAGTAGTGACGAAACAATCATTGCCATCTCCCGTGCTCGCAATGTTTGGATTCGCATCAAGCCACATCTTCAGATATGCCCTGAATACACCGAGATTGGTATCAATAGAACCATCGACAAGACCGTCCGGATTTGCCGCGTTCTGTTCCTTACCGGCATTTTTCTGGGCAATCTTTTTGGCAATCCAATCCTTCATCAAAGGTATCTTGGAGAATTCTGCAAGTAATTTGTCATCACACGGCACTACGCTGTCTGCATCTATCATATATGAACGTTGTATACGCCGTGTGTTGCTCTGCTGCATAGTGCGATAATTGGTGAATCCGTTACTAACGAGATTATAAGGTGGAATGGTTGTGGTGGTCTTATCCCAATTAAGCACTTTCACAGCTGTAAGCGACACTTCAGACACCGTACCGTTAGCATCCCCTATCTTAATCCAGTCTCCCACATGAAGTGAATCATTTTCCGACAACTGTACACCTGCTACCACTCCTAATATACTGTCTTTGAACACCAACATCAGAACGGCTGCAAACGCACCGAGTCCGGCAAGTAATGAAGCCGGTGACTTGTCAACAATTATTGCAACTATTATAATAGCTGTAAGGATCCAAATCGCACCTTTCACCAACTGAGCAATACCGTTAAGTGGAAGTTTGCGCTTATTTGCTCTCTCATTAATATTACGCCACATGACATTTACCATAAGAGTAAGCGAATTGGCCACGATGTAGCAAATATATATCCAGGTCAGACGGGTTAGCCATGATGCCAATGTCTCTCTGCCATTTAATGTAAATTCTATGAAGATAAGAAAAACAATGGCCGGAATTATCCTTGCTGTCTTAGTGAAGAACTGCTCATCTCTGAGATAAACATATATTACAGAGTGCAATCGGCTCCCTATATGGTTCATCATGAAAACAACTATCCATTTCACCAGGTAGCCTATACCTATGGCAATAAAAAACACCAGTGCGGCATACAGGATAGTCGAAAGCACGGTATTACCCTCCATTCCTATAAATGATAGAATGGCATCTACAACTCTCATCAGAAGATGGGCAATTGCATAGGTTCCCTCCTGAGCGGATTCCGACAGGTCGACTTTCGGCATTGCCTCCAATCCTTCATGTACAACTTTTTCCGGTAACATAATTTGTATTGTTGTTTTAATTTATATGCTTGTTATTTTTAGAGGTGGCTATATGGAAAACTTTCCCTAATTCTATATACAATACTATATGCTTTTAGGTTCAATCGATATTTATAGAAAAAATTNACCATGAGACTTTTTTCATACCTATCCTATAACGCCATAAACTCTTGCCATTAAATGCAACATGTAAATTGTGAGACAGTGTAAAAAATTGATATTGGCACATTTAATAATGCGTTAAAGAATTTTAACATTTCATTTACCTTAAAATTGCACAGTCTAAAACCACTTGTGCAGAGCTTGAAAAAATATGTTGTAAAACATAAAAACTCTATATTTCACTGAATATGCGACAGTTAAGAGGTGTGTTTTCTACACTATTGAAACTTTTAAAAAAAAATAACTAAAAAATATTAGGAATCAAACTTTTAATGTTGTAACTTTGAGCATCAAGGTAAGAGAAATCTTAAAAATTCTTTAGAATATATGGAACAGACATTAGTCATATTGAAACCTTCCTGTGTTGCACGGGGTCTGATGGGAGAAGTGATAGGAAGAATCGAGAAGCGTGGCATCACAATCATAGCTATGAAGATGATGCAGCTCGATGATAGCATCCTACGTGAACATTATGCTCATCTAACAGACAAACCGTTCTTCCCCGGTCTGGCCGCCTCCATGATGGCTACTCCCGTGGTATGTATGGTGCTTAAAGGTATCGATGTGGTTAGCGTTTTCCGTGAAATGGTAGGTGCTACAAATGGCCGTAAAGCCGCTCCCGGCACCCTCCGTGGCGACCTCTGCATGAGTAACCAGGCTAATATCATCCATGCTTCTGATTCAGTAGAGAATGCAGCAATAGAGATAGCCCGCTTCTTTAAACCCGAAGAAATCTGCGACTATACACCGGCTAACATCTCTTTCCTGTACGCCCCCGACGAACACTAATAAAAGGCTCCTTAGCAAAATATATAAGATGATTTTATTNAAAAAAATAGCGACTCTTGCAATTCTGACTTCCATGGCTTTTGCAGGCTCTATGGCTCAGACAATTACAAGTAAGTCTCCACACTCTGACGCTCACAAACAACTCCTCGCCAATCAGGCCAAAAACAAAGACCAGATTCGCCTTGTCGAAAAAAATACTTTTATCGACCTTATTGACGATCTCGAACCGGAGCTTGACATCTATACCGAAGGATGGAACAGCAAAGCTGTAAATCCNTTNAAAGAATCAGAAGTGCCTGATTCCAAACTGATAGATGTGACCGGNTATTATATGCCGGTGCCGGGTCAAGTCACCTCCAATTATGGTTATCGCGCCCGTTTCGGCAGAATGCACAAAGGCATCGACCTCGCTATCAAAAGTAACGATACGATTTATGCCGCTTTTGATGGAAAAGTGCGACTAACTGCTTACGAGGCTAAAGGTTATGGCAATTATGTCATAATTCGTCACCCTAACGGACTTGAAACCGTTTATGGCCACCTCAATAAACATCTTGTTAAACCTGATGATATTGTGAAAGCAGGTGATCCCATCGGACTCGGTGGCAGCACAGGTCGTTCTACGGGTCCTCACCTCCATTTTGAAACCCGTTTCATGGGTTACGCCATCAATCCTGCGGCAATTTTCGACTTTGCCAATCATACAACCCATACCGACGAATATCTTTTCGATAAGAAAACTTATACCAAGGCTCGTAACTACGCTCCGGCACAGAATCTTGCAAAAGCGGAAAAAGAAAATCCATATCGTGCCGCCAATGCAGAGAAGAATGTATATACAGTGCGTAAAGGCGATACACTTTCCTCAATCGCCCGTTCATACGGTGTCTCGGCCACTACACTGCGTAAGATTAATAACATGGGCACCTCTGATGTTATTAAAGTCGGACAGGTACTTAAACTTAAATAATCAAACTTCTTATCCTCTTCTTCTCCTAACTCATCTTTATAAAATCGTCTTATACTGAATATCAACAGTGAGGGCGTCTGTAAATCTACGGACGCCCTTACTGTTGATTATTAAGTAAACTCTTAATAAGATTCAACAAAATACATCTGAAAACTAATTATCTCTTATAACAGACCTAACCTTTAAGCCGGTTAATAATATGTACTCCTGTCACTCCATACAGTGCAGCAGTCTCTGTACGGAGTCGGCTCTCACCGAAAGTAACCGGAATAAACCCGTTAGCAACAGCCAGACTTACTTCTTCAGGAGCGAAATCACCCTCCGGGCCTATCATGATTATAACCGGCAGACCGGGCTGACATTCTTTTACAAACTCTTTTTTTGGAAATGAGGCATCACAATAACCAAAGAATTTCTGACATTTGATCCCATTATTCGAATCTGAAACAAAAGTATTGAAATCCATCATATCTTCTATGACGGGCAGCACACCTTTCAGGCTCTGTTTCATAGCCGAAATCATGACTCTCTCAAGTCGCTCAAGTTTGATGGTCTTGCGCTCACTTCGTCTACATTTCAACAAAACTATCCTGTCAATGCCTATCTCCACAACCTTCTCGAGCATCCATTCCATTCTGTCGGAAAGTTTTGTAGGGGCAACCGCAAGAGTTATATTCACCCCCCAATGATTAGGCACATCAATCTTCTCGATTATCTCCAAAGAGGTGTGTTTGGAATGAGCCGACACAATACTGCAGCGGAATCTGTGACCTTTTCCATCCACTACTGTCACCTCATCTCCCTCTTTCATGCGAAGCACACGACAACAGTGTGCTGAATCCGACTCCGGCAACAGGCCGGTAGTTTCTATATCAGGGGCATAGAACTCTATCATTTCTTATACTGTGGATCCGGAGTGACAAAACCTNATGAACCNTGACCANTCNCTTCCNCTCTATGTTTACCTATNGAGGGATTTGCATGACGGTCATTAAAAACAAGTGCAAACAACAGCCCTACCACTAAAGCAAATCCTGCAAAACAATACCAGGAGATTCGCCAACCTGCCATTTGTGCTTCAGGAGAAGATTGTGAAAAAACGAAATGATTAACTACGGCCTGTGCACAGAGAGTACCGACCGAAGCTCCGATACCATTTGTCATTATCATGAAAAGACCTTGAGCACTGCTTCTTATTTCAGGACGAGTCTGCTGATCGACATATAACGACCCTGAAACATTAAAGAAATCAAATGCTATGCCATATACTATCATTGATAGGATAAACAGCCACACACCTCCACCGGGATTGCCAAGACCGAAGAAACCGAATCTGAACACCCATGCAAACATTGACATCAACATCACGCCTTTAATACCGAATCTCTTCAGACACATCGGTATAAGCAATATACATAAAGTCTCGCTTATCTGAGAGAGTGAAATCAGAAGGTTGGCATTCTTCGCAAAGAAATTATCGGCATATTCAGCTACATTCTGGAAACTCGTTATAAAGACGTTACCATAACTGTTGGTTATCTGCAAAGAAACGCCTAACAACATACTGAAAATGAAAAAGACAGCCATCTTCTTACTTTTGAAAAGAACAAAAGCATCAAGACCTAATGATTCTGCCAAAGATTTAGAGGTTCCTTTATTGACCGGACAATCAGGCATGGTAAGTGAATACAGCGCGAGAATAAAGCCCAAAACAGCTGATGTAAACAACTGGGCATAAGTGGACTGAAAACCTGTAAAGTTCACAAAAAGCATCGCACAGATGAAACCTACCGTACCAAATACCCTTATGGGAGGGAAATGTTTCACAGTGTCAAGTCCGGCTCGTGAAAGTGCCGAATAAGCCACTGAATTTGCCAGACTTATAGTGGGCATATAAAAAGCCACCGAACATGTATAGAGCGTAAACAACGGACCGAAAGAGACCGAATCGCCTGCCGTGGCACCATACCAACCGGCAGCAATCATAAAACAACCTGCCAAAAGCTGACATAATGACAGCATCCTCTGGGCGGCGATCCATCGGTCGGCTATTATACCTACTATTCCGGGCATTATCAACGACACAAACCCTTGTACTGTATAAAACCAACCTATCCTCTCACTCAGTCCTACTCTTGACAAGTAGTTACCTAATGAAATCAGATAGGCACCCCATACGGCAAACTCAAGAAAATTGAGCACCGACAATTTTGTCTTCAATAGTGTCTGCGAATTCATCTTTTAGATATTTTAAGGTCAGCCAGCCTTTGCCTAAGCCTACGGTTCATGACGTTTTCAGGAGGCTATTTTATTGCAAAATTAATAAAATTCTCGGTCAATAAGCATTTTTACTTTCATTTTCTCGCATGGTCGAGAAAATCACCTCTTGAACGTATTTTCACATAATTGCTGTCACATTCTCCCAAGCCTTCTCTAACAAGCATACTTTTCCAAGCGTTTACCGCATCCTCATCACAACCGCAATAATCCGCCAAAGCCTTGGCACCTCCTCTTATGACTATCTCTCCGGCTGTCGGCTCGGTCATTATGCTTACCAAAAGACTCATCCTGCTCATTATGTCGCCATGACAGAAAGTGGCTGCGGAGTCTACAGGACGCTGGGCCCGTAATGAAAGATAATTGAAGAAATTCAACATGTATATTCGGTCGGAATGAAGTAAATTCACATATTGAGTCTTACTGAATTCCATAATGCTTGTCTTTGTTTTGGCAACAGCATTATAAGGATAACCCGTAGCCATGCCAAACANTCGGTCAGCACCCAGGACTTTTCCGAAACCGGAACGCNCCNCAATGGTTATNCCTATCTCTTCCANNGGATGTANNAGACTGATATCGCCCGATATGACAAATCTGACCATACTGACCGGCTCACCCATTTCAGCAAGCACCTCTCCGACTCCATAGTTCTTGAAGTCAATATGAGTTTTCTCTAAAAAAAGCGATACCTGATCTTTACTGACTCCCTTGAATAAGGGAAGATCCATGATCATTTCATACATTGAGGCCATAACATCGATTTTATTTGCACGTACGTCATAAGTATCTGTCAAGATACCTACTTATTATTCAACACTCCCGGAGCATAAAAAGTTATTTATCGTCATANATTACTTTAAACTCTTGTAATCAGATAATAAAAAAACACGAACAACATCTCTGTCATTCGTGTCTTGTAGCGGGATCGAGAATTGAACTCGAGACCTCCGGGTTATGAATCCGACGCTCTAACCAACTGAGCTATCCCGCCATCAGAACTTCATCGTTCCGTTTTGCGAGTGCAAAGTTAGGCATTTATTTTTATTTCACCAAACTTTTTCGCAAATTATTTTTTATTCCATCCCTATATGATTATGAATTAAGACCTTATAGAAAATAGATTTTACTATTTCCTCACTTCTGAAATTACTTTTCCTCACTATTTTCATTTACTACAACTCCCACAGATAATCTTTTCGAGCCTCTCATAAGCTTAAGGATACCTGTTGACATGATAAAGGACATTACAGGTGAGAGATAATTGAACACACAATAAGGGAAGTAGGTCAATGTCGATACACCTAACACCGCTGATTGAGTGAGACCGCATGAATTCCACGGAATCAGAACGGAAGTGACTGATATGGAATCTTCGAGTGTCCTGCTCAGTTTCTTTGACTCAAGGCCCGTTCGTGCGTAGACATCCTTATACATGTTGGCACCGATTATTATCGACAGATATTGATCGGCCGTAAATCCGTTGAGCATCAATCCACTGCCGATAGTAGCGCCTATAATACCTTTTACTCCACGCAATTNCCGTGTTATGNCANTNGAGATGGATCGGAGCATNCCTGTGNCANTCATGGNTCCNNCAANCACCANAGCGCTCAATACAAGATAGATAGTGGGCAACATACCCAACACACCGGAAGTAGAGACGAGATCATTGAACCCGGCATCTGACGTATTGAAGACGGCACCACTCCACACGGCCTTGATGTATTGCGCATCTAACGGTATCTGTGGCTGGAAAATTACCATAGCTACCACACCGAGAACACTACTGATAGCCAAAGTCAATATGGTGTTGAGACGCAAGGATATCAACAGTAATGTTATGGCGGGAACAATGAGCACCCAGGGTGTGATGNTGNAAGTGNTGTGGAGCANANCGAGCNTNTGNCTGTGCTNATNNGTTATTNNTGANGTCTGGTGAACCAATCCTTCTATAAGAAACACAAGCAAAGCTATACCCATGGATGGTCCGGCGGTCAGTAGCAAATAGCGTATATGCGTGAACAGGTCTACCCCACAACTGCTGGAGGCCACTACTGTAGTGTCACTCAAAGGCGAGACTTTATCACCGAAGTAAGCTCCTGAGATAACTGCACCCGCTATCCATGGATCACTGTAACCCATAACCTGACCGATACCCATAAAGGCTACACCAATAGTAGCTATGGTGGTCCACGAACTACCCGTCAGTACTGAAATACATGAGCTTACGGCACATACAGTGACAAGAAAAGCCTTGGGATTAAGATATTGCAATCCGTAATGTATGAATGTGGGAACGATACCCCCGAGCATCCAGGTGGTCGAAAGAATGGCTATAAATAGAAGAATGGGTACAGCAGGGAGTATCTGAGCGGCACTGTTACGTAAACCCCAGAAAAGGCCACTTGTCTTGCCTTTCAGATGTGTGATCGCCAGAATAATCGAAAGAGCGGCTGCTGTCAACAGCACAAACGGACTCCAAACATTTATTGCATCAGCACCTTTATATATAATNAGACATATCAGGGTCACCAGAAGAAAAACAATCGGGAGAACTGAAAGAACCAAGGGAGGTTCAGCTATTTTGGGTGTAGGTTTATCTATTTTTTTTTGCATTTCTGATATCACATCAATTATTATGCAAAATTACAAAAATATCCTCTTACCCCCAATCTTCCCAAGTTAATAATGACTAAAATATCTCACAGAACCTTTTTTAGTCTTTTTCCCGATGTTGTCAAAAAATTATACTAAATTTGCAACTTGATTATTTTGATACGTTTTTAACCGTTCATCCGCTCGGGACTTTGTCTTATCGGATACCTAACAATTCGGAAATTGAAAAAATCTATTCTATTATATCGTGTCAGACTTTTGACACTGGCTTTCTGTTCTTCCTTGATTCTCCTGTCGCTCTCATCTTGTTTCACCGGCGTGGAAGGAACAAAAAAGATCACCTTATCCAAAGAAGATAAGAAAGCTTTGAGGCCCACTCCGGAAGATGAATTCTTCCGATCTGTCACCGGTGTTCCCTTAAGTACATGGGAAAAGGGTCGTCCTTTCATTGCAGCGGACAACAAGACACTTCTGACATTTGACCAACAAGGCCTCCCTCTTGATCCGGATGAAGTAAAACTGGCCGGTAAAATTTTAACTTTCTATGGTACAGAGCCACGACTCAGGCCCGATGGGTCAAGTATGTTGGTCATATTATTCAATGACGGCGATAATATTTATCGATACAACACGGGAAAAAGTATCGACAAAGCTCCTGAGGAAGTGTTCAGTGATCAGATTCCCATGATGATAGATCTGGCAATGATAGATTCCACAAGGAAACTGCTGCTTGGAAAAAAACTTTGGACAAAGTCACCTCTATGGTATGATGATAATGCCAATCGTATCCCGGGTAGAAAATTTGTACCTGTAACTGTCAATGCTGTAGAATCGGGCTCACTGGTTTTCCCTGTAAAAGTTCGTTTCATTACCGATGACGGCAATCAGGCCTGGGCGTTTATGAATTTCGGCAACTCAGGAACTGAAAGCCGTGCCTTTGCAAATCTTTTCTATCTTTCAGACTTCCGGAAGAATTTCCCGGCTATCACCGATGAAGTATGGAAACTGATTTCTGAAGGGAAAGTGGCCCGGGGTATGACCAAAACAGAATGTAAGCNTTCTCTCGGCAATCCTTCTGAAGTTGACGCAGGCCACGATTATAGTCAGACTCTTGACCTCTGGCATTACTCTGACGGCNCTNTTCTTTGGTTTNAAGACGNTCTGCTTACCCGGTTCCGTCATTGATAACTCTAAGCAGCTCCATTTCNGTCACACTTTATAAACCTTNCTTNCCNCATGTTTGAANCAGATAANGATATCACTCATCTCACCACNTTCGGAATNNCTGTAAAAACCAANNTGTTTGCTGANTACTCTNCGGTAAAGCAACTCACCGCTATATCACGCACACCCGAATTTCTTGAAAATGAAGTGCTCCATATCGGTGGTGGAAGCAATCTGTTGTTCCTGCATAATTTCAATGGATTGGTGCTACATTCCGCTATCAAAGGTATAGAAAGATATGATAAAAATGAGGAGACAGTTTTTGCCATAGTAGGAGCCGGAGAGAAATGGACTGATTTCGTTGACTGGTGTATTGCATGCGGACTTGCAGGAGTTGAAAACCTGGCCGGAATACCGGGAGAAGTTGGAGCTGCTCCCGTACAGAATGTAGGAGCCTATGGGGTGGAAGCTAAAGACGTAATCCATTCAGTGGAGTGTTTTGACACCACTACACGCCGGACAGTCACTTTCATGAATGAAGAGTGTGGCTTCGCTTATCGCGACAGTAAATTCAAGCATGAATGGAAAGGACGTTACTATGTTCTGAGAGTAAGTTTCCGTCTTACGCCCACCACCGAAGCCCGGCATCTGGAATATGGTCCTCTGGCTACTCTTGAGGAGAGACTGGGTTATCTTCCCGACATCTCACAGGTGGCTTCCGAGGTAATAAAAATTCGTAATTCCAAACTTCCCGATCCGGAAGTTATCGGTAGCGCCGGAAGCTTTTTCAAGAATCCGATAGTGAATCGATATTATTTTGAGGAGCAGATGAAAGCCTTGGATCCAGACATTCCTTGTTATACTGTCGATGAACACCGTGTGAAAGTGCCGGCAGCATGGCTTATAGATCATTGTGGATTAAAAGGGAAAGAAATTGGGGGCGCCTTTGTATATCCACAACAATGCCTTGTCATTGCCAACAAAGGCAACGCCACAGCCAAGGATGTCAGTCAACTTGCAGACTTTATTACCGACGAGGTACGTCGCAGATATGCTGTAATTCTGCAACCTGAGGTAAATTTTATTGACACCGATATAGAGGTAGTGATTCTTGGTTCCGGCACATCCAAAGGTGTTCCGGAAGTGGCGTGCGACTGCCGGGTATGCCGATCAAGCTCTTCTTTCGACAAACGCCTCCGTTCATCAGCACTCGTGCATACTCACGGTATGAATATTCTTATTGACGCATCTCCCGACTTCCGCTATCAGGCTCTGCGGGAGAATATCATACGTTTGGATGCAGTGCTCCTTACCCATAGCCATTATGATCATGTCGGTGGCATTGATGATCTTCGTCCCTTCTGCGCTTATCATGATATCCCTATCTATCTTCAGGCGGATGTAAACAGCGATCTCCATCACCGACTCGACTATTGCTTCCGCCCCGTTCCATATCCCGGGGTGCCAACTTTCGAGATGCATGAAATCGGGGAAAAACCTTTTTATATTAACGGGTTAAAAATAACACCCATACATATAATGCATGGTAAATTGCCCATTCTCGGTTACAGAATCGGGAAATTCGCTTATGTCACAGATGCAAAAACAATACCTGAAGATGAGATTGAAAAGCTTGAGGGTCTGGATGTATTGATAGTTAACTGTCTTAGGCAAAAGAAGGAGCATTTCGCCCACATGATCCTACCTGAGGCGCTTGCCCTTGTAGAAAGAGTAAAACCGAAAGAGGCATATTTCACACATTTTAATCATGAGATGGGTTTACATAAAGAATTGGAGCGGGAATTCCCGCCCCATGTACATCCATGTTTCGATGGTTTGCGACTGTTTATCAGATAACGGCCTCCTTTAACCTTTCTGCGTTCTCCTCTATAGTAAGACGGTCGATACATTCCTGTATATCTCCATCCATAAAAGCCGCCAGATTATACACAGTGTAATTGATTCTGTGGTCGGTCATGCGTCCTTGAGGGAAATTATAGGTCCTGATCTTGGCCGAACGGTCGCCTGTAGAAACAAGCGTCTTGCGACGTTGGGCTATATCGGCCAGATATTTCTCGCGTTCCCTGCTGTATATATAAGTACGCAACCTTGACAAAGCTCTCTCCTTATTCTTCGGCTGATCTCGTGTCTCGGTACATTCTATAAGAATCTCGTCCTCCTCACCTGTGACGGGATTTTTCCACATATATCGCAATCGTACACCGGATTCAACTTTGTTGACGTTCTGTCCGCCGGCACCTCCTGAACGAAAAGTGTCCCATTTGATCGCCCCCTCCTGAATTTCGACGTCAAATTCCTCGGCTTCCGGAAGCACCGCCACAGTAGCAGCCGAGGTATGGACACGTCCTTGAGTTTCAGTGGCCGGTACACGCTGTACACGGTGAACACCGCTCTCATATTTCATTACGCCATATACATCTTCTCCGATAAGATTAAAACAAATCTCTTTATAACCTCCGGACGCACCGGGGCTTGTGGAGGTCACTTCCAACTGCCAGCCCTTACGTTCGGCAAATTTCTGATACATCCGGAACAAATCGCCGGCAAACAGAGCAGCCTCATCGCCGCCTGTACCACCACGTATCTCCACCACTGCATTTTTAGCATCTTCCGGATCAGCGGGCACAAGGAGCATCTTTATCTCTGTCTCAACCTTTGGAATAGCCTCGAGGTTATTGTCAAGTTCCTCCTTAGCCATAGCACGCAGCTCCTCATCGTCTTCCGAAGCTATCACTGATTTAGCTTCATCAACTCCCGCGAGCAATTCACGGTAACGACGGGCTGCATCAAGGAGTTTTTCCAGCTCCCGATATTCTTTAGTAAGCCGCACGTAGCGCTTCCGGTCAGAAATCACCTCCGGATCGGTTATAAACGTAGCTACCTCCTGAAAACGGAGGTCAAGACCGTCAAGTCTTTTCAATAAGGGATTCTCTTCCATTTCTTAGTGCATGATGTCACTTTAAGTGTCTCACATTCTCCTTAGCGGACCATCTTCCGGAGGATAAAAATCCGGTTTCCGTGTCACCATTGATATTTGAATGTTATTTATATGCAAAATTACAAAATTACATTGAAAATAATTGTGCATGAGAGAAAAATGTACTAACTTTGCACCCGCTTAGTCCGGGAAGCATTGCCGACGCACCCGGACTATGCAAACAATTACTAACCCTTAACAATAAACCGGCAAGTTTTATTATGGCAACAAAAATCAGATTGCAGCGTCATGGCCGTAAAGGCTACGCTTACTATCCTATTGTAGTCGCCGATAGCAGGGCACCACGTGATGGTAAATTTATTGAAAGGATAGGTTCTTATAATCCGAACACTAATCCTGCTACAATAAGTTTAGACTTCG
>WFLX010351886.1_pt1 | contig 28154 bp, 19 predicted proteins | sample 4967041 | NCBI WGS metagenome assembly WFLX01 (sample SAMN12857096, study PRJNA449069) | gut metagenome | isolation source: stool from male and female vole | host: Microtus ochrogaster | place: USA:Florida | collected 2017
CGCCGATGACGAGCAGGGCGAGGCTGACAAGCAGGATGGAGAGGTCGATTACCTTGGCGCGTACATTCTTCTCGTGAAGGATGAGCACGCCGTAGAGGAACGACACTATCACGCTCCCCCTGCGGATCATCGAGATGATGGAAATCATAGCGTCGGGGTAGGAGAGGGAATAGAAATAGGCGAGGTCGGCGATGGTGAGGAACAGCGAGATGCACGGAATGCTCCATCTCCACACAAATTTCTCGCCCGAGCCGTGAACTTTCAGCAGCACACCCACCGTCACGCCCATGATGATGCACTGGTAGAGCGAGTACCAGGCCTGCACTTCCTGCGGCTGATAGTGGCATTCATTCAGAAGATATTTGTCGTAGAGCGCGCTCACAGCTCCGAGAACCATCGCCCCTATCGACATCCATATCCACCGGGAGTGCTTGAACGTAAAGCCTTCCTTCGACCCCACACGCGATATGAAATATAGCGAGGCGAAGCCAAGGATGATACCTATCCACTGGATGAGGTTGAGCCTCTCGCCGAAGAGCAGAAGGGCTCCGACAAGGACCACCACGGGGCGCGTGGCATTGATCGGCCCCTGGATGGTGAGCGGCAGATGCTTTATNGCGTAATAGCCGAGAATCCAGGAGCTAAGCACTATGAAGGCTTTNAGCACTATCGCCAGATGCCCGGCCAGGGTATTGCCCAGNCCCCAGGTGCCGGAGGCGAGATTGCCAATGATCACGGGCGACATCAGCAGNGTGCCGAACACGGTGTTGAGGAAGAGCACGATGAGCACATTGTTGGCCCTCACCGAGAGTTTCTTGAATATGTCATAAAAGCCAAGGCACACGGCCGAGAGCAGCGCAAGGAGTATCCACATGAGGTTTTAGGCTTNAGGTTTTAGGCTTNAGGCTNGAGGNTNNAGCTNCGGNGCTGAANNTCAANNNAGGCNATTCNNGCTATGAGCGGCTAAAGCCNCTCACGGTAAAAGAGGGAGGCTTTGGGCCTCTATTTTAAAAAGCGAGCCACCGGGATGGGTGGCTCGCTGTATTGAGTGGCATGGGATGCAGGATTATTTCTTAATGGCTTTCTTCTCCTGGTTCTTGTCCACGAGGTAAGCCACGGGAGCTGCCACAAAGATTGAGGCGCATGTACCGATGATTACACCGAAGATCATGGCGAACACGAAGCTGCGGATCGAATCGCCGCCGAGGAAGAAGATGGCGAGGAGCACGAGCAGGGTCGATGCCGAAGTCATGATCGTACGTCCGAGGGTGGAGTTAATCGACTGGTTGATGGTGTCGTAGAAGCTCTGCTTGGGATAGAGGGCCCTGTTCTCACGCACACGGTCGAATACCACCACGGTATCGTTGATCTGATAACCGATAACGGTAAGGATAGCCGCGATGAAGTTCTGGTCGATTTCCATAGCGAAGGGGAGCACCTTGTAGAATATCGAATAGAATCCGATGATGGTGAATGCCGTGAACGCTACGGCCGCGAGTGCACCGAGGGAGAACGCCACGTTGCGGAAACGCACCAGGATGTACAGGAACATCGCGAGGAGCGAGAGCAGCACGGCGATAATGGCATCGGTGCGCATGTCGTCGGCTACCGACGGACCTACCTTCTGCGAGCTCACCAGACCGAGCGATGCATCGGCGGTGGAGAATTCCTTGGGGGTGATGCCGCCCTTCATGTGGGGAGCGAGCACTTTGAAGAGCTTATCGGTGATTTCCTTCTCCACAGCCTCGGATCCGTCGTTGATCTTGTAGTTTGTGGAGATACGCACCTGGTTGGAGCTCTCGATGGTGATTACCTTCACGGATGCGCCGGGGAATTCAGGCTCGAGCTCGGCGTTGATCTCATGTGCATCCACCGGAGCATCGAACTTGGCGATGTAGTTGCGGCCACCGGAGAAGACGATATTCGCCTCTCATGTGAGACGCGGCGCTATGTCATATCTCAAACAACAATACAAGATCGTAGGTATTGTGTTTGTGGTTCTTGCCTTGATTTTCGCAGTAATGGCCTATGGCTTCCAACTTCAGAACGCCTGGGTGCCCGTCGCATTCCTTACCGGCGGTTTCTTCTCAGGTCTGTCGGGTTATCTCGGCATGAAAACAGCTACCAATGCCTCTGCCCGCACTGCCAATGCCGCCCGTCAGAGCCTTAACGGCGGTTTGAAAGTGGCTTTCCGCTCGGGCGCCGTGATGGGTCTCGTTGTTGTAGGCCTCGGCTTGCTCGACATTTCTTTCTGGTATCTGATTCTCGACCACTTTGTCGACGTGACCGGTCCCCAGAAGCTCACAATGATCACCACCACCATGCTCACCTTCGGCATGGGTGCCTCGACCCAGGCCCTCTTTGCCCGTGTGGGCGGCGGTATCTATACCAAGGCCGCTGACGTAGGCGCCGACCTCGTGGGTAAGGTTGAGGCCGGAATCCCCGAAGATGACCCCCGCAACCCTGCCACCATCGCCGACAATGTGGGCGACAACGTGGGCGACGTTGCCGGCATGGGTGCCGACCTCTATGAGAGCTATTGCGGCTCTATCCTCGCCACCTCGGCTCTCGGTGCAGCCGCCTTCATGAACGCCGGCGACGAGGCCATGCAGCTCAAGGCCGTGCTCGCTCCCATGCTCATCGCCGCCGTGGGCATTATCCTTTCGATCGTGGGCATCTTTGCCGTGCGCACCAAGGAAAACGCCACCATGAAGGACCTCCTCGGATCTCTTTCGCTCGGCACCAACCTCAGCTCGGTGCTCATCATCGGCGCTACCTTCCTTATCATGTGGCTGCTCAACATCAGCAACTGGGCGCTCATCTCATGTGCCGTTGTGGTAGGCCTCCTCGTGGGCATCATCATCGGCCGCGCCACCGAATATTACACCTCTCAGAGCTATAAACCCACCAAACGCCTTGCCGAAAGCGGCACCACCGGTCCCGCCACCGTTATCATCTCGGGTGTGGGTCTCGGCATGATTTCAACCGCAGTGCCCGTCATTGCCGTTGTTGCAGGTATCATTCTCAGCTACTGGCTCGCTGCCGGCTTCGACTTCGCCAACGTTGGTATGGGTCTCTACGGCATCGGCATCGCCGCAGTAGGTATGCTCTCAACCCTCGGCATCACCCTCGCCACCGACGCCTACGGCCCCATTGCCGACAATGCCGGCGGTAACGCCGAAATGTCAGGCCTCGGTGAAAGCGTGCGCCGTCGCACCGACGCCCTCGACTCGCTCGGCAACACCACCGCCGCCACCGGTAAAGGCTTCGCCATCGGCTCTGCAGCCCTCACCGGTCTCGCCCTCCTCGCTTCATATATCGAGGAAATCCGCATTGGTCTCGACCGTCTCGGCACCACCTTTATCCAGATAGGCGAAAAAGCCGTCAGCCTCCACCAGGCTTCGTTTACCGACTTCATGAACTACTTTGAGGTCAACCTCATGAACCCCAAAGTGCTCTCAGGCATGTTTGTGGGCTCGATGATGGCCTTCCTTTTCTGCGGTCTCACAATGAATGCCGTAGGCCGCGCCGCCGCTCACATGGTGGATGAGGTTCGTCGCCAGTTCCGTGAAATCAAAGGCATCCTCACCGGTCAGGCCGAGCCCGACTATGCCCGCTGCGTGCAGATCTCAACCAAGGGTGCTCAGAAAGAGATGATTTTCCCCTCGCTGCTTGCCATCATCGTGCCTATCGCCGTTGGTCTGATCTTCGGCGTGCCCGGCGTGATCGGTCTGCTTGTCGGCGGCCTTAGCGCAGGTTTCGTGCTCGCTATCTTCATGGCTAATGCCGGCGGCGCATGGGACAACGCCAAGAAATTTATCGAAGAAGGCAACTTCGGCGGTAAGGGCAGCGAAGTTCACAAAGCCACCGTTGTGGGTGACACCGTGGGCGACCCCTTCAAGGACACATCCGGTCCCTCGCTCAACATTCTCATCAAACTCATGTCGATGGTGAGCATCGTTATGGCCGGTCTTACCGTTAGCTGGAGTCTCTTCTGATAAGAATTTTAGCTTAATCCGCTGTCGGCCCTGACCGGCAGAAGAATATCTCAAAGGAGGCAGACGCCGAATCAAGGCGCCTGCCTCCTTAGTGTTCAGGGGAGGATGATTTTCTTGCCGTTACGGATATATATTCCCGGGCGGAGCAGAGGGGCTGACGCCGGGTCATAAGCGCGCCCGGCGAGGTCATGGATTTTGTCGTCTCCGGCGGCCGGGGCATAGTCTGAAGTGACGGTTTTGACCGAGGCGGCGGCGATTGCGCTTTTCGACAGCAGGAATCCCAGCGGCAGATTAACCCTCTGCTGCCAATACCATTGATTGTGACCCGCACCTATGGCAGTGTGGGTATAAAGCCGGGAGTTATCCTCGCGATAACCTTTCTCACGCGCTATCTCTCTTGCAATCACCTCATACTTCTGATAACAGGCATCCCAATCTACGGTGCCCTGATCGAGATAGAGCCGGTGGGGAGTGTCGACCGGCAGATTATCGCTCATGTAGTCGAGCATTGCGAAGGCACACACCTCGTCGTCGATCATCGCTCCGTCGGCGCCAAACACGAGTGAGCCTACCCAGTGGGTTGACAGGCAAGCCGCCCCGCCAAAAAGTTCGGGATATTCACACATGATGTAGAGTGACGCAAGTCCCCCCATGCTCGAACCCATCACAAAGGTGTGGCTTCTCGAGCTGTCGGTGGCAAACATTGAGTCGATGAGGGGCTTGAGTTCCAGAGCTACAAATGCGGCATACTCGTCGCCATAGAATGTGTGGTTGAGATTATAATATATAAAGGTATGGGCCACATTGTCGGGCGAGATATAATTCAGTGACTTTTCGGGAAACAGGTCATTGGGCCTCAGAGTCTCGCGGTTGCTGATGCCTACGATAACCGGCATGGCGAAATCAGGGTCTGCGGCCAACCTCCCGCACGCACGGTCAACCTCCCACACCACTCCCGAGGGTTGCATCGAGGGGTCAAACAGATTCTGGCCGTCATGAGTGTAGACCACGGGATAATGTCCATACTCCGTATATCCCTCGGGCAACCATACGTCGACCGTCATGTTGTCGTTGAGGTATATCGAGGAAACAGAGAGCCGTGTAACGGTGCCCTCGCTCGGTTTGGGCACTCCCGAGGTGATTATCTCATGGCGGGGAAGCGCGGCCCGGCTCACGGTTGAAATCAGGCAGAGTGAAATCAATAGCAGAAGTCTCATGATTTTTCAGGGGTTTGGATTCGATTGCTAACGTAAAGTTACTAAAATTTTCTCTTAATGAGAAATATTCTCCCTCGCGCGGCGGCACATGGTCAGTCGCTTTATTCAGAATCTGAGGAGAGGCGGGTGAATGTTAAAAACGCGGTTGCAGAATGGTTTTTAGTCTGAAGAATTATTAAATTCTGAAAAATTTGCTAAATTTGCAGCATCAACTTTGATGAAAAAACCACATTCTCTACCTTAAAACGATAACCAAAAACACCACCACGGAACCTTCACCCCCTTGAGGCGCGCCACGACAAGCCAAACCGCTGTGTCTCAGAGGTTAAATCAATGCCAATCAAATCCATAAGGATATCATAATTCAAAATTCTATTAAATAATTCTTTGCATGAAGAACATCTGTTTTCAATTGAGCCGAAAGGCCTGGCTGGCCACCCTCATGGTGGTTTGCTTCGCGCTCCCGGCTCTTGCGCAAAAAATTACTGTCACCGGCACAGTGACAGACCCCGAGGGTGAACCCCTCATCGGCGCAAGTGTTGTTGCAGTGGGAACCACCACCGGCACATCCACCGACATTAACGGTAATTTTAGAATCGAAGTCGATGCCAAAGGCAACCTGCAGGTAAGCTATGTGGGCTACACCTCTCAGACCGTGGCTGTTGACGGGCGTACTCACATCGACATCGTGNTGGCTGAAAACTCGCTCGTGCNCAACGAGGNGGTTGCCATCGGTTATGGCGCTGTCAAGNAAAATGATGCTACCGGCTCGGTGGCTCTCGNCANGCCCGACGAAATCGAAGCCGGTATAGCCACTTCGGCCCAGGACCTCCTCGTGGGTGCCGCTCCCGGTGTGGTTGTTACCTCNNGCGGCGGTTCGCCTGAAGGCGGNGCCANNATCCGCATCCGTGGCGGCTCNTCGCTGTCAGCNTCCAACGACCCTCTCATCGTGCTCGACGGTGTGCCCCTGAGCAANGATGNCGTGCAGGGTATGGCCAACCCCCTGGCTATGATTTCTCCCGACAACATCGAGTCGATGACAATTCTTAAAGACGCTTCGGCTACCGCCATCTACGGTTCGCGTGCGTCAAACGGCGTTATCATCATCACCACCAAGAAGGGCCGCGGCGGTCGTCCGCAGGTCAACTTCTCGGCCAACGTATATGTCAACACCGCCCGCAAGACATGGGATGTGCTTTCAGCCGACAGCTTCCGTCAACTCATCACCGAATACTGGGGCGCCAACTCTGAGGCCGCCGCTCAGCTCGGCACCGCCAGCACCAACTGGCAGAANGAAGTGCTCCGCACCACAGTGTCTCACGACTATAACCTCAGCGTAGGCGGCACAGTGGGTTGCCTTCCCTATCGCGTGAGCGGCACATTCACCCAGAACAACGGTATCCTCAAGGATTCGCAGATGGAGCGTGTAACCGCCGGCTTCAACCTCACTCCCCAGTTCTTTGACGGCCTCCTCAAGCTCGCCGCCAACGTTAAGGGCTATTACATCCGCAACAGCTTCTCCAACGAAGGTGCCGTCAACGCCGCTGTGGCCTTCAATCCCACCGTGCCCGTGATGAGCAGGATTCCTTCAGGCAACGATGGTTATCCCTATTTCTATAACGGTTATACCACAGTTGTTACCGACCAGTATAACTCCTTTAACAAAAACGGCTCGGTCAACCCCGTGGCTATGATCGAGGACCGCAACAATTTCGCCAACGTTTACCGCAGCAACGGTAACTTCTCGGTTGACTACGGTCTGCACTTCCTGCCCGACCTTCACCTCAACCTCAACCTCGGTTATGACGTGACCAAGTCAAACGAGCATAACTATCTCGCCGCCAACTCTCCCACATCGTGGAAGGAGAACATCCAGAACGGCGCCGGCACTCACTATCAGGTGCGCCAGATGCGCCGCAACACCCTGCTCGACTTCTACCTCAACTATAAGAAAGATTTTGAGCAGATTCAGTCAAACCTCGACGTAGTGGCCGGTTACGGCTGGCAGCGTTTCGACTCTTTCGGCTCGAAAAACGGCACTGAATATACCACACATGGTTTCTATGGCCCAGCTATAACCGACGGTGTGCTCACCATCGACCCCTCAACCGCCGCTCCCGGTACCAAGATTTCGCCTGCAACCCGCGAAAAGAGCGGTAACCTCATACTTCTCAGCTTCTATGGCCGTGTAAACTATATGTTCAANGATACCTACCTCCNCACCTTCACTCTTCNTGACGACGGCACCTCACGTTTCTCTAAAGACAACCGCTGGGGTCTCTTCCCCGCCTTGGCTCTCGGCTGGAAGATAGCTGAAATGCCCTTCATGGAAAGCGTGCGTCAGTCGATGAANGAGTTNAAGCTCCGTCTCGGNTGGGGTGTNACCGGNCAGCAGNNNGTGGGCGGCTACTTCCCCTACATGCCTGTTTATCAGTCAACCACCCAGGGCAGCTACTATCCCAATATGTATACCGGCCAGTATGTTGACGCCAACGGCAACGTTATTTCCAACACTCTCTATCCCGGTGCCTACAATCCCAACCTCAAATGGGAGGAAACCACCACATGGAACGTGGGCTTGGATATGGGTTGGTTCAACAACCGCATCAACGTAGCCCTCGACTGGTATCTGCGCAACTCCAAAGACCTCCTCTCATTCGTGACCGTGGCTCCCGGCTCGGCTACCTCCAACATGATGGACCAGAACATCGGCACACTCCGCAACATCGGTGTCGAGGCTACCATCAACGCCCGCCCCGTCATTACCGACAACTTCAACTGGTCAACCGGATTTAACGTGGCCTGGAACAGCAACAAGATCACCAAGCTCAACGCCACCGACGATCCCAACTCATTCATCACCACCGGCAGTATCTCCGGCGGTACAGACAACAAGGTTCAGGCCCACAAGGTAGGCTATCCCGCCTATACCTTCCTTCTCTACGAGCAGGTCTATGACATCAACGGCGACCCCATCGAAGGTTGCTATGTTGACCAGAACGGCGACGGCTCTATCGACGACAACGACCGTGTGTTCCGTCACTCCAAAGACCCCAAGGTGACAATGTCATGGAATAACACCTTCTCTTATAAGAACTGGGACCTCGGCTTCCAGCTCCGCGCCTCGATCGGCAACTATGTGTATAACAACGTGGCTTCGACCCACTCCACACTCGCCGACACCTATAATACTTCGGGTGTGGCCAACCTCATCGCCTCTGACTATTATTTCCAGGGTGGACAGACTACCAACACCTATCTTTCCGACTACTGGTTGAAGAACGCCGGCTTTGTGCGCTGCGACAACATCACCCTCGGCTACACATGGCAGGATCTTCTCGGCAACAACCTGCGTCTCCGTCTGTTTGGCGCTGTTCAAAATCCCTTCGTAATCACCAAATATAAAGGACTCGACCCCGAAGTGTTTGACGGTATTGATAATAAGGTTTATCCCCGTCCTGTTACATTCACTCTCGGTGTAGTGGCAACTTTCTAATCATAGCATAATTTCAGAATCAATATGAAATCGATTATAAGCAAGTTTTTCCTTGGAGCTGCAGCAGTGGCAGTTGCCGGACTCGCATCCTGCACCGGTGACCTCGATCAGATGCCCAAGGACCCCAACTCCATTACTCCGGGAACTTTTAAAGAAAATCCCAAGGAGTATCTCGGCGAGGTGATGGCAAAATGCTACAGCTCTCTGGCTGTGAGCGGTCAGAAAGGCCCCGGCGGCGACGCCGATATTTCGGGTCTCGACGGCGGTACTTCAAACTGGAGCCGCGTGATCTTCATGCTCAACGAGTTTACCACCGACGAGGTGTGCTGGATATGGCCTGACGCAGGCGTGTTTGACCTCTGCACCTCAACCTGGGGTTCGAGCAACAGCAACCTCTATGGCGGTTATGGCCGATTCTATACCCACATCGCAGTCTGCAACGACTTTATCCGCACCGTGCGCGACGGATATTTCGGTCTCGACGCTTCCCTTCAGCCCGAAGCCGACCAGTTTATCCTCGAAGCCCGCGCCCTCAGAGATCTCTCATATTTCTATGTGATTGACTTCTTCGGCAACGCCACCCTCGCATGGGACGACATGCCCTACGGTGAAATTCCTCAGCAGGTTACCCGCGCCGAGCTTTATGAAAAAGTGGTGGCCGACCTCGAGGATGTGCTTGCCAACTTCAAGGAGAGCGGCATATATGGCCGAGTAGGTAAGGATGGTGTTGAGGCTCTGCTCTGCAAATTCTATCTCAACGCCGGCGTCTTCTCAGGCACTCCCGCCTATGACAAGTGCTGGCAGCACGCTCAGAACATCATTGGCCGTCACACCGGCGGCGGTTTCAACAATACCGGTCTCGCCAAAGACTATCTCGCTCTCTTCTGCGCCAGCAACGACATGTTTATGCCCGGCGGCTCGCTCACGGATCAGAACGAAATTCTCTGGGGCATACCTTTCGGCTATCCCTACACCCAGAGCTATGGCGGCACAATGTTCCTCATCGCCTCTTCGATTTCGTCAGCAAGTATGCCCACCGTGCTCTACGGCCTCAATGCCGACTGGAGCTGTATGCATGCCCGCGAGCAGTTCTCAAAGAAGTTTAACTTCAGCAACGGCGTAAGCTCCGACCCCCGCACCGAGCTGTGGTGTACCGAGGCCCAGGGCTTCACCATCACCAACGACGAGTTCTCGACAATGACCAGCGGTTATGCCGCCATCAAGTTTACCAACACCAAGGCCAATCCCGACGGCACAATGCCCCGCCACACCTATGTTGACCCCGCTTCGGGCAAGACCTTCCGTTGGGCCGGCGTTCCAGAGGTTAACGGCTTCCCTGCTCAGACCGATAACTTCGCTTCGACCGACTTCCCCATCATCCGTCTTGCCGACGTCTATCTGATGGCTGCCGAGTGTGCCCTCCGCGGCGCCGGCGATGCCGCCACCGGTCTCAGCTATGCCAACGCAGTGCGTTCACGCGCCGGTGTGGCTCCCTGGGCCGAGGCTGAATATACCCTCGACAACCTTCTCGACGAGCGCGCCCGCGAGCTTTACTGGGAGAATGTGCGCCGCACCGACCTCGTGCGCTTCGACCGCTTCACCACCGATATCTGGAACTGGAAGAACAATGTGCCCAACGGCGGCGCCATCGCTTCCTACATGAACCTCTTTCCCATTCCCAGCGATATTATTGCCACCTATGGTTCAAGCATGAAGCAGAATCCCGGTTATTAATACCAATATCTAAACGACTTTTAATTCCCCAAAATGAAAAAGATATTTTTCCTTTGCTCACTGATGGCGCTTCTTGCCTTTGCAACCTCGTCGTGCAAAGAGGATACCGAGCCCCGTCTCAATACCCCCGGGGAGTTTGTGCTCAACACTCCCCCCATGGCCAACCTCCCTTATCTGCTCACTGCCCAGTCGTCGGTCAACCTCACCGTGAGCCAGCCCGACTATGGCGGCGTGGCCGTGGTGCCCGTCTACAGAGTTCTGGCCTCTTATGAGGATGTGCTCAAGCTCGATGAAAACGGCGATGCCGTTAACTTCGTGGAGCTCGAAGGTAGCTACACCACAGCCGCTTTCTCGGTGCCCGGCGAAGCTCTCGCCATGGCTATCTGCTCGCTCTCCGGCTATGACTCGCCCGAGAATTTCAGCGACGAGGCCCGCAAGGTCAATCTCGTTGTCAAGGCCGAGGTGCCCAACTGCAACTACTCGGTTGTTTATTCCAACATGATCAGTCTCGCCAGCGTTACCCCCTACTTCGCCATCAAGCTGCCCGCCAAGATCTATCTCATCGGTGCTCCTCAGGGCTGGGATATCAACAGCGGCGCCATGACCCTCTCGGAGGCTGACGACGCTATCGGCTCGAATGTGTTTACCGGCGTGTTCAGCATCTCTGCCGATGACGCAGCCGGCGGCTTCCGCTTCTACACCGAGCNCGGCAACTGGGGCGACAACGGCGCTCTGCNNTCGATCGGTGCNGCNGCCGACGNCGGCGACAACCAGGCTGTGACTGTCAACGACGAGGGCATATATCAGGGTGCTTGCGTTAACGGTAAGGGTAACTGGAACATCACCAACTGGCCCGGCGGCGACATGAAGATCACCGTCAACCTCAACAATATGCGTGTAGTGTTTGAAAAGGTTAACTAATATTCCCATTAAACATTCCGACAATGAAATNCANCAAATATATCGCCCCTGCCGTTGCCGTGCTTGNCCTCGCGGGCTGTGACGACAANTCANATCTGGGCATCATGCAGACCAATCCCCAGGAGACTATCGTGCCCCTGGCCAATGCAATAAGCGTCACCAACACTCTGCCCGAAGCCTTGTCGCTCCAGCAGTATAAGGATCAGGTGGTGCCCGTGGTTACCTATCAGCTCTTCGACAGTGTGCCCGAAGGAGCTACAGGCATGTTTGACTTCGAGCTCGCCGCCAACGAAGATTTCTCCAACGCCGTGACCTTCACCGGTCTTGAGGCTGCCAACGGTAGCTATGGCGTTTCGGCAGCCGAATGGAACAGCGCCCTGCGCGACTTCTATGGCAAGGCTCCCGAAGCCCGCGACTTCTATGTGCGCGCTCACACCTATATCGTGGTCGGCACCCAGGTTTCCGACCTCGGCTATAAGGCTGAGAAAAAAGTCAGCGTCACTCCTCTCGATCTCGGCTATGTGATTGAAAACGCCTACTATCTCGTGGGCACTCTCAACGGCAACAATATCGCCACCTCGCTGATTTTCTCCCACTCCGACAAGAATGTCTACGACGATCCCGTGTTTACAATCAAATTCAAGGTCACCGACGAGCAGGCAGCTGCCGGCGTGATGTGGAAGGTTGTGCCCGAATCATCGTTCAAGGCCAACTCTACAAGCGGTCTCTACGGCACCTTCTCAGAGGGTGAGACCGCCAAGAGCGGTAGCCTGGTGCTCGGCGGCAACTACGGCAAGATCGTAACCGCAGGTCAGCAGAGCCTCACCATCAACATGGAGGCCCTCACCTATGAGATTGCCGACGCTATTGAGTGTCTCTACACTCCCGGCAACTCCAACGGTTGGAACCCCGGCGGATCTTCAACCCTCACCACCGACAACTTCATCAACTATACCGGCTTCCTCTATCTCAACGGCGAATGGCTCCTCACNCNCGAGCCCAACTGGAACANCAAATNCACCTCNGCCGGCGACGGTAAGATAGAGTATAACGGCGGCCCCAACCTCCCCGTGCCCGCTGAGGGCGCAGGTCTCTACTGGACCGACGTCAACCTCGAGAAGCTCACCTACTCAACCACCCTCATCACAGCTGCCGGTCTCATCGGCGGATTTAACGGCTGGGGCGGTGACGTTGACCTCACTCCTTCCGACAACTTCCTCATCTGGACCGGCGAGCTCACCCTCACCGAAGACACAGAGTGGAAGGTGCGCTTCAACCACGACTGGGGCATCAACCTCGGCGGTGATGTTGACAACCTCGTTATCAACGGCTCGAACATCAGCACTCCCGCCGGCACCTATACCGTGACCCTCGACCTCACCAACCACCCCTACAAAGTAACCCTCACCGCCAAATAACCCGGCGCTGAAATAACCCCTCCGAGGGCCGGCCGTCACCCGACGACCGGCCCTTTGCTTACCCTTTTCCCTGCTTGCCCCTGTTTCCTCTCGCTTTCCCTCGCTTCGCTCGGGCACCATAGCTTCGGCGGCGCAGGGGTTTGTCGGAGGTGGGTGGAAAAAAGCAGGAGGCGCGGCGGGGCCGGCCTCCTGCGAAAAGGGGGGATGGATGGAATCAGAGGGTGTTGAGGAGCTCTCTCACTTGGGGGAGGGTGGCCGAGGCGGGAGTCTCGGGGAGGTCGTTGACGATGAATTTATCGAGCATCTTGTTGATTTTGGCGAGCTTGGCGGGGTTGTCGGCATATTTCTCGCGGAGAATCATGATTTTCTCAAAGTCCTGAATACCCTCGTTGAGCTTCTCGAGTCTCACCGATGAGCGGCCTCCGGGATAGAAAAGATAGCAGTCGCCGGCGGCCCATGTGCGGAATCGCGAGTCGCTCAGAGGCTCTGCCACCCAGCTGTTGTAGGCCCAGCGGAGATAGCCGTCAAATTCTTTGGAGGCGGCATAGATGGGGAGCCACTCGGCCTCGGCAGGCTCGGAGCAGGTGAAGGTGTTGGGGAATCCCTCCGAGCAGCAGGTATAGACGGTGCTCTTCAGGCCGCGGCTCTTGCGCTCGGCCAGCACATCGTCGGGGAAGGTCTGTGCCAGAGCTATGCAATAGTCATAGAGCTCGGGCTCGATTTCGGGGTGATAGTTGCCGGCAAGGGCGATCTTATAGTCGGGGTCGGCCTCGCGGATGAGGGCGATGCCTTTCTTCATGTCGCCGAGGGCGCGCTCGTCCATGGCGATTGTAGTGATGTCAAACCATCCTTTCTCCTTGAGGTGAGAAGCGAAATCTTTGAGGAAGGGGAGCCAGTAGTCGTGAAACTCGGGGGTGCCCACCGAGGTCTCAAAGCTCTTCATGGTGTTGGTGGCGCGGTCGAAATAGGGGAACTCCATTTTCCAGGGAATGAGCGAATAGCAGTTGATCTGCTCGTCGATGCCGAGACCCATCATAAACTCAACCCATTGGTCAAACACGTCATAGTTATAGGTCCAGCTGCCGTCGAGCTCGCGGGTGCGGCTCACCATGCTGTCGAAATGGTCTTCGGTCTGACCACCCCACGGAGCGTGGGTAACGGTGGCGGTGATGCACTTCTGACCCATGTCGGCGAGGGGGCGGAAAGTCTCTTCCATAGCGGCGAAATGCTCGGGGCTCCAGAGGTCAACGTTATAGACTCTCGCCACGGAATAGGGATGTTGCCAGAGGTCGAGGGCAAATTTGCGGTCATGGCCGGTGGGGAGGGTGTTGCGGCCAACAGAAATTTCTATCGAGAGGGGCTTGAACTTCTTGTCGTCGCCAAACGAGAGGGTGGCGCGATAAACGCCCGGCGCGGCATCGCGGGGCACATCGACGCTCACCCACAGGGGGCGGGTGGTGCGGGGAGCAATGTCAGCCACGGGGCGCGGGTCGATGGCGTCGGCCACCATGAGCGAGTCGTAGAGCGAGTGGTCGGGGCGGTGACCGCAGGCGGTGAGGCCGTCGTGGTTTATCTGGTCGGTCATCACATAGTGGAGAAATCCGGTGGTGACATTCGATGCGGGAATCTCAGCCTTGCCGGGGCCCTTGAGCTCGCTCACTCGGGGAGTCACATCGGGAGCGCCCACGGTGGTGTAGAGCAGGGCGAGGAGGTTGACCCTCTCACCCTTCCACGCCTTGACCTTAGCCACGGGCGATTTGCTCACCCCTTGGGTGGGAACATTCTTGGAGGAATAATGGAGGTCGGTCGAACCCCATGCGCTGTTGTAGGGGGTCTTGAGCTTGTTCCACAGCGCTTCGTCAACTGGCTTGGTGTCGGTAAGTTCTGTCGGGAGCGGAATTGCGGGCGCGGTGGTGCCGGGAATATATTGTCCGAAAGCTGACAGGGGCATCCATATCAGCGCCGCGGCTATGGCGCCATATACTGATTTGTTCATGAGAAAAAAGCGGAAACAGATTGGTTGAATGATTAAATTTAAGGTAAGAGCGCTTTCACACTCATTGTAAATGCAAAATTAGCTCTTTTCGCCAAATGTCGCAACACTTCAGGGCGGTAGCATGAATTATGTTATAAAACATCGGGTGAAGATTGGGAATTGTCGTCAGGATTTTTTATTTTTGCCGTGACATGATAGAGAAATTTCTCACATATCTCAAGGCAGAGCTTTCGCGCAGCGAGCACACCGTGGCGGNCTATCGCGTANACCTCACGGAGTGGCGCNACTTCGACACCCTCGGGGGGCAGACCGAGTTCCACCCCGAGCGGGCCACCCCTATGTCGCTGCGCCGCTGGATAGCCTCGCGGTCGGCCGACTGCACAGTGGTGTCGATCAAGCGCAAGATTTCGGCCCTGCGCTCCTTTTTCCGCTATCTGATGGTAACCGGAGTCATCAACTCCAATCCCGCCGCCGAGCTACGCACGGGCCGCGCTCCCAAGCCGCTGCCGGTGATAGTGCGTCAGGACGAAACCGAGGCCATGCTCTCTGAAACCGTCGACGAGGATAACTTCTCGGAGGTGAGAAAGCAGCTGATTCTCGACATGTTCTACACCACCGGCATACGCTGCTCGGAGCTTATGACCCTCACTGACGGCAATGTTGACACCACCCGCGGTGAACTAAAAGTGCATGGAAAGCGTAATAANNNTAGAATAGNGCCANTCGGTGAGCCTCTGGCCCGTGAAANTGCGCTCTACCGCACCCTCCGGAGGGNGAAAGTGGGAGAGGCCGGGGCTGATGNTCCGTTTTTCGTGAGANATGACGGGCGCNAGCTNTANCGNAANATGATCTACAACATCGTTCACAACGCCATGGCCGGAGTGGTTCATGCGCCGCGCCTCAGCCCCCACGTGCTGCGACACTCCTTTGCCAGCGACATGCTCAACAACGGAGCCTCGCTCAACTCGGTTCAGCAGCTTCTGGGCCACGCNTCGCTCGAAACCACCCAGATCTATACCCATGTCACTTTCAGCGACTTGAAACATAATTATCTAACCGCACACCCACGTGCACAAAAAAAGTAGGAGGACTTAATTATTATGGACATCCGTATCAATGCAATCCATTTTGACATCTCCGATCGTCTCGTTGAGTTTATCAACAAAAAGGTGGAACGTCTNGGCCGTCACTATGTTGACGTGACAGAGGCCAATGTCAACCTTAAAGTCGTGAAACCCGAAACCGCCCTCAACAAGGAGGCTTCGNTCAAGGTCACCATTCCCGGNCATGAGGAGTTTGTGGCTACCAAGGTGGCCGACACCTTTGAAGAGGCCATCGACATGTCGCTCGAGGCTCTTGAACGTCAGCTCGAAAAGGTTAAGGGCAAAAAATAAACATCCGTGATCCACACCGCGGATAAGCTTTAACTCAAGGCTCGCTTTCCTTCCCGNAGGGGGAGGAGGGCGGCTTTGTTGCGCTCAGAGTGCGCTCAGAGCTTTCCGAGNCTAAAATAAGGCGCGCGAAGTAAAAACAAATTGAAATATTTTTTGTAACTTCGCGCCAAAGAATAACAATAACAAATCAACCTAAAATTCTAACCCTATAGTCAAATGGTTAACTACAAAGACTTAGGCCTCGTAAACACCCGTGAGATGTTTGCGAAAGCCATCAAGGGTGGATATGCCATCCCCGCTTTTAACTTCAACAACATGGAGCAGCTTCAGGCCATCATCAAAGCTGCCGCCGAAGAAAAATCTCCCGTTATTCTTCAGGTATCGAAGGGTGCCCGCAACTATGCCAACCCCACCCTTCTCCGCTACATGGCCCAGGGTGCCGTGGCTTATGCCAAGGAACTCGGCTGGGAGCATCCCCAGATCGTGCTTCACCTCGACCATGGTGACAGCTTCGAGCTCTGCAAGAGCTGTATCGACAGCGGCTTCTCTTCAGTGATGATCGACGGTTCACACCTCCCCTACGAGGAGAACGTTGCCCTCACCAAGAAGGTTGTTGACTATGCCCACCAGTATGACGTAACCGTTGAGGGTGAGCTCGGTGTGCTTGCCGGCGTAGAGGATGAAGTTTCTTCCGACCACCACACCTACACCGACCCCGAAGAGGTTATCGACTTCGCTACCCGCACCGGCTGCGACTCTCTCGCTATCTCGATCGGCACCTCACACGGCGCTTATAAGTTCACTCCCGAGCAGTGCACCCGCAACGCCGAAGGCCGTCTCGTGCCTCCCCCCTTGGCATTCAACGTGCTCGACGCCGTTATGGAAAAACTCCCCGGTTTCCCCATCGTGCTCCACGGTTCAAGCTCAGTGCCCCAGGAATATGTCGACACCATCAACAAATATGGCGGCAAACTTCCCGACGCTATCGGTATTCCCGAAGAAGAGCTCCGCAAAGCTGCCAAGAGCGCCGTTTGCAAAATCAACATCGACTCTGACAGCCGTCTTGCCATGACCGCCGCTGTGCGCGAAGTGTTCGCCACCAAGCCCGGTGAGTTCGACCCCCGCAAATATCTCGGCCCCGCCCGCGACGAAATGGAGCGCCTCTACAAGCACAAAATCGTTAATGTGCTCGGCTCTAACGGCAAAGCTGCCGAATAATTAGCTCCATAGCTACATAGAATNTAAAAAAGCGATTGTGTCAATCNGTGACGCAATCGCTTTTTTCAATGTCTTAAATCNGAAGGGGAGGGGAGANAGGCCCCGTTGAGGGAAAGAGGGGATTATTCTTCGGCGGGAGCTGCGGGAGCAGGAGATANCTTGATGAGCTCCAGGCGTGTGGCCGAGCTTTTGATTATCGTGAAGGCATAGTTTTCGATCACGAGTGTCTCGCCCTGAGAGGGAATCGAGCCGGAGATGTGGAGAATATAGCCGGCGAGGGTCTGATAGTCGTCTGACTCGGGAATGTCGAGGTGGAAGTCAGAGCGGATAAAGTCGATTTCGGCGCGACCCGAAAATTCATAACATCCGTCGCCGAGGTCGCGGGCTATGACGTCGGAGGTGTCATGTTCGTCGCGTATGTCGCCGCATATCTCCTCCATGAGGTCTTCGAGGGTAACGAGCCCGGCGGTGCCTCCAAACTCGTCAACCACCACGGCAATCGAGCGTTTTTCGCTCAGCAGGCGGCGCATCAGCTTGTTGGCCAGCAGGGTCTCGGGGGCGAAAATCACATTTTTGATATGGCTCTTCCAGTCAGANTCGGGATAGAAGAGCTCGCTCACATGTATATAGCCGAGAATATTGTCGATATCCTCGCGATAGACGATGATTTTGCTGCGGCCCGANTGGGTGAACAGGGCCGACAGCTCGGCGCGGGTNGTNTTGTCGATGTCGACGGCCACAATCTCGTTGCGCGGCAACATGCAGTCGCGCACATGGGTTGTCGAGAAGTCGAGGGCGTTGTGGAATATCATCACCTCGTTTTCGAGCGGCTGCTTGTCGGGGTTGACCTCGTCGATGGCGTTTTCGATATAGTCGTTGAGATCGCCCACCGAGAGCGAACCGAGCTTCACATTTTCGCTCTCAATGCCGCACAGATGCATTATGCCGCGCGAGATGAGGGTGATAAACAGTGAGATGGGGTAGAGAATGAGGTAGATGAGATAGACCGGCACGGCAAACACCTTGAAAGAGGTGTTGGGGTTGATGCGGAATATCGTTTTAGGGAAAAACTCGCCGGTGAGGAGTATTACGCCCGTGGTGATGAGGGTGGAGCAGAGAAGCACCAGCGCCTCGCCGGGCAGATGGGCCGACAGCCACGGCTCGATGAGCGCGGCGGCCCCCATGCCATAGACCACGAGCACTATGTTGTTGCCCACAAGTATGGTTGAGATAAACAGCTCTTCGTTGGAATAAAAGCGGTTGATGAGCTTGCCGATCAGACCCCCTTTTGAGGCGTCGAGCTCCACCCTTACGCGGTCGGAGGAGATATAGGCTATCTCCACTCCCGAAAAGAGGGCGGAAAATATCAGTGAAACTATGGTGAGTATTATCCAGGAAAGTTCGGTCATCGGTGGGGAGGTTGAAATTTATCGGGAGGGAACGGGGGCCACGGGGAGGGAGTGCCACACCGAGCCGGTGTCGACAAACGCCGTGGTGTCGGGCGGCACGAGCTTGGGCGCGCGGCGGGGTTGGAGAGCGCGGCGGCGTGTGCGCGGGTTGCTGCCCGGGGCGGTGCTTACAAATGTGGTGTCGGTGGGTGTGCCGTTATAGGCCTTGTCGGCAAACTGAGCGTCGGCGGGATCGTCGGCTCCTGCAGCCGCAGGGTCATAGGGGGCGGTGGTGGGCTCGCCGTTGGGTCTGAATTGTGACATCGGGAATATGCCAGAGGGATTGAGCAGGGTGTAGCGCGACATCGTTTCGTTGGACTTGAATCCCCATCCTTCCATCACCCTGTCGGGGCGCTCGATGTGGATAAACGAGTCGCTGTAGACCTCGCGGTCGGGCTGGCTCCAGAACAGCTGTTCGGTGAGAAATCTCTGTCCGTCGGGCGAGGAGATGTCAACCGCGCCGTCGAGCTGCCACAGCTGGCGGCGGGTGAAGAATTTGGCCGAGTCACAGTCGATAGTGGCGTCGATGGCCATGTCGGGCGAGAAGCGCTCCATGTGCATACCCTCGGGAAAGCTCCAGTAGGGGTCGGCGGCGGCGTCATAGATGTGCCACACCGGGGCGATGATTCTATAGCGCAGGTAGCCCGAGTCGGAAATCACGGTGTTGACCATCGTGGTGGTCATGGTGGGCACCCTCTCGGGGTCGATCGTGCCGGCTATGGTGTCGGGTTTCTTATCCTCACACGAGGTAAAGAGACCTCCGGCAGCGACCGTCAGGGCCGCCGCTACGGGCAATATCAGCAAGGATCTGCAACCGGCCATCAAGAAAGATAACTGTTAGTTAATGCGGCGCTTGAAGAACCACATTTCGTTGAAGTTGACGCTGAGGGTTACGTTAAAGTGGTTTTCCTTAAGCAGGGGATTGGGATGAGCCTGACGGTGGCGGTATTCAAAGCCGAGGTTGATGATGGTCTTGCTCATGGGGGCGGGGAATCCGAAGCCGCAGCTCACACCGAGGTCTCTCACATTGTTGTCGCCCACCATTATATAGTCGCGGTTGTAGAACACGCCCACACGATAGCTCACGCGCTCCATATATGATCCTCTCTGTTTGGGGGTGAACTGCACGCCGAGACCAGCCTGCCAGCGGTCGGCAAACTTTGATGTGGCGAAGTTCTGCATCTCGAGGAATTTGGCTTTCGACCAGGGCTGATAGGTGAGGTCGGCCTCGACATAGAGTTTGTTGCGCCACTTATAGCCGATGCCGGCGCCCCAGCTCTCGGGGGTGGTGAATTTGTGGCGCATGTTGGTGCGGTCAACCACGGTGTCGGCCACTGTAATGGTGGTGTTGCCCGAGGTGGTGACGTCGTTGGTCATGTCATATTTGGTGACCCATGTGTGGCCGAGCAGCGATTTCGAGGGGGTGTAGGTGAGACCGAGCGAAATCTGATGATTCTCAACCGGGCGGAAATGATATTGCGCGCCGATGAGGAGATTGTAGTCTCTCACCTGCATCACCTGCTCGAAGAGGGCGGTGGTGCCTCCCGAGGGGGTGGTCATCACATCATGGGTTATTGTGCCGAAAAGATAGCTCACGTTGGCGCCCACCGAAAATCCCTTGAAGGGGCTGACACCCACGCCGAGATAGGCCTGGTTGAGGCCGCCGTCGCCCTGGCGTATCGACGAGGCGTTGTCGCTGAGCTCGGTGCCGAAGGCATAGCCCACCGTTGAATAGGGCACGAGACCCGCGCTGGCGCCTATGAAACTGCAGATGGGCACCTGGNGGGTGATNTAGNCGAGGCCGCNACCCTGACGGTTGACCGACTNGCCGTCTTCGCGGAGGTTGATGGCGGCATAGTTGATGCCCATATCGAAGAGGAATGTCATCGAGTCGATCGAGGCATAGCTTGCGGGGTTCATGGCGTTGATCTGCCGGCCTGAGTTCATGGCATATCCCACGCCGCCCATCTGACGCTGGGTAGCGGTGGCGTTGTTGTTGAGCAGACCGTAGCCGAGTCGCGAATAGGGGCTCACAATATCCTGGGCGCTGAGACAGGGTGTAAGGCAGAAGATTGCTGCCATTGCGGCGATAACCCTGAGAGTCACGCGGCGGGTTATGTTAAGAGTTTTGTTGGTCATATTATCTTGGGGTGGAAAATTCATTTAGCTTCGTTGGCGTGGCAGAGGTTGTAGTTGAGAATGGAGTTTAACCCGGCGCTTACCAGATTGGGTTGCACATCAACGTCAAAATCGCATATCCCGGCCAGGGCGGTGGCCCATCCTCCGGTCACAACGGTGATGGTGTCGGCGGGCAGGCGCGTGCGGTAGTAGGCCAGGGCGCCCACTATGCCATAAACTGCGCCGAGTATCATGGCCGAGCGGGTGTCGGTGCCGAGAAAACGGTCGGCGGGGAGCTCGCGGGGCANNTCGAGGCGGGGNAGGCNGGCGGTGAAGCGGTGCAAGGCTTCGANGCGCANCGACATGCCGGGCGCTATGTTGCCGCCGGCAAAACGGCCCGAGGCGGTGACATAGTCATAGGTCACCGCCGTGCCTGCATCGACCACAAAGAGGGGAGAGCCGGGGTGGAGCGACAGGGCTCCGGCGGCCGCGGCTATGCGGTCGGTGCCGAGAGTGCCGGGGGTGCCATAGTCAATGGCGAGTGGGAGGGGCATCTGTGAGTTGAGGCGCATCACGTTGGGAATCATGCGCTTCAGCTTCTTGAGAAACTCCTCTCCGTTGCCGGCCACCGAACAGTAGATGGCGTTGGCGGGCGAGACATTGTTGCGCGACAGAAACCGCTCCACGGCATGGGTGGTGAGATTGGATTCAATCACCACGTCAACCGGCTCATTGCCTCTCCATATCGCCATCTTGGCGGCGGAATTACCTTGGTCGATCGTTAAATTAACGTGCATTTGGCGGCAAATTTAGCAATTACTTGTGTGAATTAAGGAATAGAGGGGCGTTTTTTTGCTATTTTTGACGCATGGCAGCGGGCAATGCCAGCGACGAATAGGCCTGAAGCACTCCGCCGGCAAGGAAAAATGCCAGCCATTCAACGGGGGCCGTCGACGGAAACCATGCAAACACACATCCGGCGGCAAAAAACAATGCGCTCCACAGGGTCATGCGCTTGAGCCGGCGCGCCCTCATGTCGGGGGCGGAGTAGTCGGTGAAAAATATCCGGGCTATGAGCAGTATTCCCGCGGCGACGGCATAGAGGGTGTGCCATATCAGCGGCTCGACTTTCAGAAACGGGAGAATGATGGTTACGAGCAGCAGTATGAGGCCGATATTGGCAATCCATTCACCTGCGGCGCCTGATTTTCTTGATATTGATGACATAGGGGGAGGTTACCGGTTAGTCAAACACATACACATCCTCGTTGGGACGCTGCATGTGGTAGTTTTCTCTCACGATACGTTCCATTGTCTCGGGGTTGGTCTCGAGGCTGCGGTTCATGGCTTTGTAGTATTGCAGCGTATCGTTGTTTTCCTTGATTTCGGCTTTGAGACGGTCTATCTCACACTCATGCTGATAGGTTTCCATCAGCGAGTTGTCGCTCAGGAAAATCACGAAACCTATCATGGCCGCAGTTATGAAGAATCCGGGGCGCAGATAGCGGCGCGCCCATGAGCGGCGCGGGGGTGTGGCGGGGGAATTGGTGGGTGAGTCCATAGAGGTGGATGACAGCCCGGAGGCTAATTATGCATTTTACGGCAAAATTACTAAACTTTTTCGCTACCCGGGCTATTAGGGAGCTGAAAATCACCGCGGCTTCACATTTTTTATATAACATTACCCCGGCCGGAGTTGTCATCAGCTCTGAGGTTAACCGACTGTGTTGCTAAATATCATTAATTTATCGGCCTCAGGATTGGGTGGAATGAAAAAAAGTTCTAAATTTGTGGAAATTTTATTCACTATCTCCGGCGCTGTTTTGCGCTCTTTCCTCAACGGTGGTGATATTGCTTTGATAATTAATTATTTATTCATACAAATCCCAAATCATTATCATGAAAAAATCGCTCTATACGATTTTATCGGTTCTGGCGATGATTCTGGCGGGTGTCGCTATGCCGACCAATGCCGCTCCAAGAGTCAACCTCACGCCGTGGCCGCAGTCAATCTCCGTTCAGGAGGGTGATTACACCCTTGCTCCCGGCAGCACGATAGGCATCGTAGGTGGCACAGCTACCGAAGCCCATCAGGCCGAGCTGACAAAATTTGTCGAGGCTATGAATGTCGCTACCGGTCTCAACATGGCCGTGAGCACCGCCTCGCCCGCTATCGCAGTGACCATCGATTCCTCAAAAGGAGAAGAGGCCTACAGCCTCACCGTCACCAAAGACAATGTGGCTATCGCCGCTGCGACTCCCGCCGGTCTCTACTATGCTCTCCAGAGCGTAAAGAAGATGCTTCCCGCCAACGTCATGGCCGGCAAGAAGGCTGAGGACAATGTGGCCTACACCCTTCCCTGCGTGACTATCGAGGATGCTCCCCGCTTTGAATACCGCGGCTTCATGCTCGACGTGAGCCGTCACTTCTATGACATTGCCCAGGTCAAGAAGATGCTCGACATCATGGCGGTCTACAAGCTCAACCGCTTCCACTGGCACCTCACCGACGACCAGGGCTGGCGTCTCCCCNTGCCCAAATATCCCAAGCTCACNCAGGAGGGCGCNANNCACNACAACACCCTNCGCACCNACTTCAGCCACNCAGNAGCAGTGGCGNGAGGGCGAAGGATGTGNCNTANGGNCCCTATTCCTACACCGAGGANGANATNCGCGANNTTGTNNNNTATGCCAAAGNNCGNCANATCGAGGTGATTCCCGAAATCGACATGCCCGGCCACATGACAGCTGCTATCCACGCCTATCCCGAGTTCAGCTGCAATCCCGACGGTTCATGGGGCGCCAACTACACCCACGAGGTATGGAACAAGGGTGGTGTGTCGAAAGACGTGCTCGATATTTCAAATCCCGCCGTTCAGCAGTTCCTGAAAGATGTCGTTGATCAGCTCGCCAATCTTTTCCCCTTTGAGTATATCCACATCGGCGGTGACGAATGTCCCACCGAGGCATGGTCGAAAAGCGAATCAATCAAGGCCTTCAAGAAGGAAAACCGTCTCTCCACCGACGCTCAGGTTCAGAGCTGGATGACCAAGATGGTTGCTGAATATGCCTATGAAAACTACGGCAAGAAAATCAGCGCATGGAATGAAACCATCACCGCGGGTGGAGCTAACGTCTCTATGGTGAAAAAGCTCGAAGACCCCGTTATCTACTGCTGGTATCCCGCTGCTTCAGCTGCTACGACAGCTCAGACCAACAAGCTCAGACATGTCTATACTGCCTTCAACGGCGGTTACTATATCAACCGTTCATATAGCGGCTATGACAAGGTAGGTGCTGTAAACGACGGNGCCCTCAGCATCTCCTACAACCACAACCCGCCCGAAAACAGCTATTGCATCGGTGTGCAGGGCACATTCTGGTGTGAGCAGGTCGACCGCCCCACCGATGTGGAATATCTCGCCCTTCCCCGTCTCATAGCCCTCTCCGAACAGGGTTGGACCCCCTCGGCTTCCAAAGACTACAACGAGTTTATGCGCCGTCTGGCCGCCGACACCGAGATGCTCAAGCTCGCCGGCTATAACTATGGTGCCCACCAGATTGTCGATCCTTCAAGCCTTGAAAAGCCCGATCCCGACAAATGGTATTATATGACCNCNAAGTGCTCTGACGACCGCGNCGGCCGTATCTGGGAGCTCGCCGCCGANGGCTCTGCCCTGCTCGACCGCTATGGCNAGGCTAAGGTAAATCAGCTTTGGACCAACGACACCAAGGATGAGGAGAATGATTATCAGCTCTTCAGATTTGTTGAAGACCCCGCCAACGAAGGCCGCTATGCCATTATCTGTAAAGGTATGAACGGCGGCTCGCNCAGCTCCAAGCCCACCGCCACCNGCACCCTCGGCCGCTGGGAANATAGCGACAAGGTGACCTATGGCTTCATTCTTGATCCCACTCACTATGGCAGCGACAAAGACATCTTCCACTATTCCATCCGTCCCGTTGACGACAACGGCCACTGGCTCAACTTCTCGAAGTCAGGTCAGGATTATGCCATCAACGTCTACACCGATCCCGGTGACGGCAGCGGCGGCCTCATGTCGTTTGTTCCCGCCGAAGGAGTAGAGGAGCCCGGCCCCGGTCCCGACGACCCCGTGATTGATGACGAAGTGCCCGCTCCCGGCAAATACTACCGTCTGCGCACCCGCTTTAACGGCGCTTCGAGCCAGCCCCGCTACGGCTCTTGCATCGAGCTGCTCCGCGACGACGCCGGCAAGGGCAACAACGCCCAGGCCAACCGTCTGTGGCACAATGCCCCCGCCGAGCCCGGTGATGACAACTACGAATATCAGTGGTTTACTTTCGAGGCTGATCCCGAAGGCTCAGGCTACTACGCTCTCGTCTGCATGGCCAAGCCCGAAGGCTCTGTCAACTCCGTTCCCTCGATTGCCAACAACAGCAACACCGCCCGCTTTGACTATGACGACAACGCCAAGCACTATGGCTTCTATCTCGTAGAGTCAACCGCCAAGGGTTCAACCCAGGGCACCGACGAAGAGGGCTTCTACAGCGCCATNACCTCGAAGGANGCCGCCAACGGCTGGTATCTCAACATCTCGGCNGCCGGTCAGGGCTACTCCGTGCATCTCTACAGCGACCCCACCGACCAGAANGCCGGTATCTTTACNTTCGAGCCCTATCCCGTTGCCAANGTGCTCGTGACCGTGAAATATCACCACCNCACCCGCGGCCAACTCTGCGACGANNAGACATATAANNTTNAGGAANGCTCGAAGTTCACCCCCGAGATTCTCGAATTTGAAGGTCTCGAATATCTCAAGACCGAAATCGAAGGCTCTGAGTCGCTCGACAAGATCACCGCTCCCACCACCGTTACCCTCTACTATCAGGATGCATCCGGCGTTGACATCATCAATATCGACGCCGCCGACGGCAAAGCCACAATCTATGATATGTCGGGTAGAAAACTGCGCGCCATCACCGCTCCCGGTTTCTATATCGTGAATGGTGTGAAGATTCTCGTGAAATAACCCTGCCGTCATTCTTATCTGTTATATAATGCTGACGCGCCGCCAACCTCTGAAATTCTCTCGGAAGTAGCGGCGCGTCGTTTTTTCTATCAGACACCTTGGAATAACCAAACCATTAATCATAAAAGGAAATGAAATTCAAGTTTATCTCGGTTGTGGCCTCTCTGGCAGTGTCGATGATGTCGGCAGTGTCGATGGCTCAGGAGACTCCTCAGGTCAACCTCACACCGTGGCCTCAGCAGCTCTTTATAAACGAAGGCTCGTTTACCCTCGCTCCCGGCACCACCGTGGGCATTGTCAGCGGCAATGAGAAGCATGAGTTTAAAGCTGAAATCCACAAATTTATCAACGCAGTCAATCAGGCCACCGGTCTCGGGCTTAAGGAAAGCTCCTCCAGCCCCGTGATTGCCGTGACCGTGGCTCCCGGCTATGAGGCCGAAGGCTATGCCCTCGACATCAACCCTCAGGGCATCAACATCTCGGCCACCACTCCCACCGGTCTCTACTACGCTTTCCAGAGCATCAAGAAGATGCTTCCCGCCAATGTAGCTGTGGGCAAGCCCGTGGCCGGCACAATGGCCTATACTCTTCCCTGCCTCGCCATCTCCGACAATCCCCGCTTTGAATATCGCGGCTTCATGCTCGACGTGAGCCGCCACTTCTATAATGTGGCCGAGCTTAAGAAGATTCTCGACATCATGTCGGTCTATAAGCTCAACCGCTTCCACTGNCACCTCACCGACNACCANGGCTGGCGTCTCCCCGTGCCCAAATATCCCAAGCTCACTCAGGAGGGCGCCATTCACCACAACACCCTCCGCACCAACTTCGCCACTCAGGAGCAGTGGCGCGAGGGCAAGGATGTGGCCTATGGTCCCTATTCCTACACCGAGGACGAAATCCGCGAGATTGTCAATTATGCCAAAGACCGCCATATCGAGGTGATTCCCGAAATCGACATGCCCGGCCACATGGTAGCCGCCATCCACGCCTATCCCGAGTTTAGCTGCAACCCCGACGGCTCATGGGGCGAGGAATACAACCACGAGGTGTGGAACAGGGGCGGTGTGTCGCGCGACGTGCTCGACATCTCCAATCCCGCCGTTCAGCAGTTTGTGAAGGATGTTGTTGACGAGCTCGCCAATCTTTTCCCCTATGAATATATCCACATCGGCGGCGACGAGTGTCCCACCGACGCTTGGGCCAAGAGCGAAAAGGTGCAGCAGTTCAAGAAGGAAATGGGCTTTGACAACGACACCCAGCTCCAGACATGGTTTACCAAGATGATCGCCGACTATGCTAATGAAAAATATGGCAAGAAAATCTATGCCTGGAATGAGTTTGTGACCAACAACGGCGCTGACCTCGAAATGGTCAAGACCCTCGACGATCCCGTGATTTTCTGCTGGTATCCCCCTCAGGCCGGTGTTGACACCGCCGAGGCCAACGGCTGGAAGCATGTCTACACTCCTTTCCACCTCGGCTACTACATCAACCGCTCCTATAAGGGCTTTGATAAATATGGTGCAGGTGGCGACGGTGCCGTGAGCCAGACCTACAGCCACAATCCTCCCACAACTGAAAATTGCATCGGTGTGCAGGGCACATTCTGGTGTGAGCAGGTCGACCGTCCCGAAGACCTCGAATATCTCGCTCTTCCCCGCCTCATCGCCATCGCCGAGCAGGGTTGGACCCCCGAAAACCTCAAGGACTATGACAATTTCTCGAGCCGTCTGCTCGCCGACAAGGAGCTTCTCGACCTCGGCGGCTATAACTATGGCGCCCACCAGATCATCGACAAGTCGAAGATCCGCAAGCCCGAGGCTGACAAATGGTATAAGATGACCTCACGCTCCATGGGTCCCCGCTTGGGCCGCGCATGGGAAGTGATTTCAGAGGACTCACCCCTCAACGGTGACTTTGCCGACAACGGCGCTGCCGAGGGTCTCCTTTGGTCTAACGACGCTTTCGACGGCAACGACTACCAGCTCTTTAAGTTTGTTGAAGACCCCGCCAACCCCGGCAACTATGCCATTATCTGTAAGGGTGTAGGCTCGGGCTCGCTCAACCCCTCTCCCGTCAAGACTGAAAAGGGCGATCGCTGGCAGTATGACCCCGAGAAAGTGGTTTATGGCTTTGTGCTCGACTACGGCAACTATGGCGAGGGCGAAAACGGCGCCTTCC
>WFLX010089920.1_pt1 | contig 28143 bp, 21 predicted proteins | sample 4967041 | NCBI WGS metagenome assembly WFLX01 (sample SAMN12857096, study PRJNA449069) | gut metagenome | isolation source: stool from male and female vole | host: Microtus ochrogaster | place: USA:Florida | collected 2017
AAATTCTCCTTCGGCTTCTATGGAATTGCCCCATGCGTCGGTGACACGGTACGCTATGCGGCCGGGAAGTCCGACGATGGAATGTCCGCCTTCTGGATAGAACGTTACATTCAGTTTCTTTTGTTTTTTCCGTTCCGGTCGCACGGGGGGGAGTGCCTCTTCGGAAGGTGTCATGTGCAGGCGGTAGTCGCCGGGGAAAGCCGGCCGATCATATACCGGAAAGACGCGAGAGAAAACCGCATCCGTACCCCAATTCAGCATATAACGTGTATAGGCTCTGACCTCATAGAAGCCCGCAACGAGGTGATTGAAACTGCCGCCGATAATCTCTTGTGTCTGAATCAGCGGAATTTCTCCGTGGCAGGTTCCATTTTCTATTTTCAGCTTCCGGGTGTGGACGATACGCCCCGTCGGAGATACAAGATCCACATACAGTACGCTGCTGAAAGCTTGCGGGTGTCGGGGGTGGGTTGAACGGATGTAGGCTTTGAACCATATCGTATCACCTTGGAAGTAGCCGGTATTGTCGAAGTGTAACCAGACCTTTTCTTGTGGATAAAGTTGTGAATAAGTTTTTACATGTAGGCTGTAACGGTCTAATTTCGAGATCTGTGCCTCTGTTGATTCTGTTGTGGATTTTAGGTATGCAGAAAGTGCAGGCTGTGCTTGCCCGGATTGAGANAAAAGAGATGTGTGAAAGAGGTATGAGAGACAGAACAGTAATGAAAACGAGATGGGGTATTTGTTTTTCATTGTGCGGAATAATGATGGTTTACAATAATGCCTTGACAATAGGAAACATGAAAGGCCGTGGAGGAACTTACCGCCACTCCACGGCCTTTGAGGTATATTTTTATAATATTTATCCGAGATTCGGATTGATCTTACTCCATTCGCTGATGGCAGGAATGATATTGAGCTCGATCAGTTCATCTCTCATTTTACAGAGGTGTGTGTAGCTTGCGTCTAAGCTGGCCATTTCTTCTTCGGTTCCTTCTGGCACGGTATAGTGGCATCCTGTAGTGTCCATGGTGGTATCCATAGCCATCATGATGTGGTTGTATTTGCCGCTGTTGACGAAAGTGCCGACCGGCCAGTTGAAAGCCTCTCCACCCATGACGGCACGAATCATCTCGACAGAGCAATAGGAAGGACTTTGGAAGGATGAACGGCCGCGGAGCTCGATGATTTTGGCGCCGCCTTTGGTTACGGCTTTCTTCATGGCTTCCCACTCTTCGAGGGTGAGAGCCGGAGTACCGATGAGCTCGTTCAACGGCTTGCCGTCGACCTTGACTTTGGANCCGAATACNGCCATCTGTTCNCCGTGGCCGCCGAATGTAGTGCANCCNGTGACTTTGCTTTGCAGGATGCCGAATTTCTTAGCCAGGGCGCTCTGAAGACGTGTGGAGTCGAGNGCGGCAAGGGTAGTTACCTGACCCGGTTTCAGACCGGAATAGAGTAAAGTAACCAGACCGGTGAGATCTGCCGGATTGAAAATAATGACCACATGCTTGACATCCGGACAATANGTTTTGATATTTTCTCCGAGATCCTTGGCGATTTCGCAGTTGCCTTTCAAAAGATCTTCGCGGGTCATGCCGGCCTTACGGGGAGCNCCACCGGATGAAATAATATATTTAGCATCGGTAAATGCCTCTTTGATATCGGTTGTCCATGTGATATTGGCACCTTCAAAACCGCAGTGGTACATTTCTTCTGCCACNCCTTCGAGACCGGGGGCAAAGATGTCATACAGGCAGATGTTTGAGGTAAGCTTCATGGTCAGTGCCGTCTGTACCATGTTGGAACCGATCATTCCGNCTGNCNCTACGNTGACANGTTNTTCNTCTGTTAAANAAGCCATAACAATNAATGTTTTTAGNATATGTACAATAATAGATAATTTNTGTCTGTTTCGATTTCTGTGACAAAGATAAATTTATTCTTCAAAAATCCGGATTTTATCCATTTTGAATGTGCGAAAAAAAAGTTTAATTGTGGACTTGTTTATTTACTTGTCAAGCTCATATTGCATTTATTTGTCAGCGGTCATATTGATGATGATCCGCGAATTTTGGGGATCATTGCAAATGAGCGTGATATGATGGTTTATCGAAGCGAGTCTGCTCTTGTTCGGATGGAATGTAATTTCCAGCTTTCCGGTTTCTCCGGGTTTCAGAACAGTGTCGGAGGTTTTGCAGCTGAATATATCGGGTTCATTGTTCTGGATCTTCCTGATCAGCAGTTTGCTTTTACCGTTGTTGCGGATGGGAATCGTTATGGTTTTGTCTTGGGTGGCGGTGCCGAAGTTAACGGCTGTCTGGGCTACGTCGATAGCCGGGGCATTGCTCTTTTCCTTTTTGCTGAGCCGGCTGAAATCCTCGCAGATATCCGCAGTGACGGCAATCCGGTTTTCTTTCATCTGTGTCTCCTTGCCTTTGACCGTTACGTTGAAGAAATCTTTTTGCAACCCCCAGTCTTTTACACGCGAGGTGTAGTAGGTGATCAGTATTTTACCCTCTTTTTTAGGCTCGATAATCTGAGGATCGGATTCCACATAGATATGTTTGGGCACGTTGTTGAACGCCAGCTGAATGGATTGGTCGCTTTCGTTGTAGACTGTCAGACTGCGGGTGCGGTTCGGCCGGTTGGGATAGAGGTCGAAGAATGAGAGGGACCGGTTTTTCATCCGGAGGCCGGCTCCGAGACTTTGAGTGTAGATTTCCTCGGGTTGTTTGCTGGATATCACGTTGCCGGTGATGAGGAGGACGGTGCGATGGTTGGCAGTGGAATTGTCGTAGATGTATATGCTTTTCTGGAATGTTCCCGGTCGGCCTTTGGCGTGATAGGTGACGGAGACGACACCGCTTTCCCCGGGGCGGATGGGATGTTTCGGATATTCGGGAGTGGTGCAGCCGCAGGAGGCCTGGGCCCGGATAATGAGAAGAGGGCTTGTGCCGGTATTGGTGAATTTGAATTCACAGGAAATGTCGCCGTCATTTTCCGAGACGGTACCGAAGTCGTGAGTTTGCTTTTCGAAAGAGATTTCGGCCCGTTTGTCGGCCCGCAGCGGGGTCGAAACCGCGAAGGCCAGAAATAGTGAGAGAAGGAATCCGGGCGCTGCCAGGGTATATTTGATTACTTTTTTCATTGTTTGAACATTATTATGATTGGAGAGAAAAGGCAAGTTGTTATGATGCCTGAGTATATAACAACTTGCCTTCGGTTTGTATTGAAATGTTATTTCACATGATTCAGGATGGCGTCGACAGCAGCTTGAAGACCTTCCGGATTTTTTCCGCCGGCCTGAGCAAAATGGGGTTGTCCGCCGCCGCCGCCCTGAATGAGCCGGGCGTTTTCTTTGACGAGAGCCGCCGCATTCAGTCCGCGTTTGACCAGATCGTCGCTGAAGGCCACCGTAAGCATGGGGCGGTTGTTGTGCGATGTACCGCAGACGAAAACTGTGTTGTTTTGTTCGCCTCTTATCTGGAATGCGATGTTTTTCACCATTTCCGGTTCGGCCTCTCCGATAAAGCGGATGATTTTCATTTCACCGATTGTTTCGGCTTTTTCGATGAGAAGCTTTTTCAGTCTGGTTTCGACCTCTTTCTTGAACTCGGAGACCTGTTTTTTTAGGCTGGCATCCTCGTCGAGGGTGTGTTGGATGGCTGCAAGAAGATTTGGAGCGTTATTAAACAACTTTTTGATCTCTCGCACCATATCTTGCTGTATATACATCATAGATTCGACCTGTGCGCCAGTGATGGCCTCGATACGACGAATACCTGCGGCCACAGAACTTTCGCTGAGAATACGAATCATACCGATTTGACCGGTCGCGGCGACGTGGGTACCGCCACACAGTTCGATGCTGGGGCCAAATTTGATGACGCGGACCTCATCTCCATACTTTTCGCCGAAAAGGGCGATGGCGCCAAGAGCTTTGGCTTCGTCGATGGGCATGCAGCGATGTTCTTCGAGGCTGATATTGGAACGTACCATCTGATTCGCCAGTTTTTCTACCTCGCGAAGTTCCTCGTCGGTGACTTTCTGGAAATGGGAGAAGTCGAAACGCAAGGAGTCGGGGGAAACAAAAGAGCCTTTTTGTTCGATGTGAGTGCCGAGCACTTTGCGCAGACAGTAATCCAGGATGTGTGTGGCTGTATGATTGCAGGCCGTGGCCATGCGGGCCTCTTTATTGATAACAGCTTTGAATGCCGCATTCAGGTCGGCCGGCAGCTTCTCAACAATATGTACGGCCAGATTATTTTCCCGCTTTGTCGAGATGACCGGAACCTTTTCCGTGTCGGAAATCAGCCATCCCGTGTCACCGACCTGTCCTCCCATTTCGGCATAGAAAGGCGTGCATCGGAGTACAATCTGATAGAATGTCTTGTTTTTCTGTTTGATCTGTCTGTAACGTAGAATCTCCGTTTCGCATTCCGTTTCATCATATCCGATAAAGGTTTCCTCACCTTCCTGCAAAACCATCCAGTCTCCGTTTTCTACTGCGGCCGCATTGCGGGCACGTTCTTTCTGGGCTTGCATATGGACATTAAATTCTTCGGTGTCTATGGTCAGGCCGTTTTCCCGGCAAATCAGTTCCGTCAGGTCTAACGGGAAGCCGTAGGTGTCATACAAGGTGAAGGCATCCTTGCCGCTGACCTTGGCTTTGCCAGCCTCTTTGGCGTTTTCCATAACCCGGTTGATGAGCTTGATGCCGGTTTCGAGGGTACGCAGGAATGCTTCCTCTTCTTCCTTGATTACTTTGACGATAAGGCTATTCTGTACGATGAGTTCCGGATAGGCGTCGCCCATAGTGTCGATAAGGATAGGGAGAAGCTTGTAAAGGAATGCCTCTTTTTGTCCGAGGTAGGTGTAAGCGTANCGGACGGCGCGGCGCAGGATTCGGCGGATAACGTAGCCGGCTTTGGCATTGCCGGGCAGCTGTCCGTCGGCGATGGCGAAAGCGATCGTACGGATGTGATCGGCGATGACCCGCATGGCGATGTCGCTTTGGGCATTGTCATTGTAATTCTTACCGCTGAGGCCGCTGATTACCTTGATGATGGGTTGGAAAACATCCGTATCGTAGTTGGAGGTTTTGCCTTGAAGGGTGCGGACCAGACGTTCGAAGCCCATGCCGGTGTCGATGACCTTGGCCGGCAGCTCTTCCAGCGATCCGTTGGCCTTGNGGNTGNATTGCATAAANANAAGGTTCCNGATTTNGNTCNCCTGAGGATGATCTTTATTGACCAGATCCCTTCCNGGAATCTGGGCCTTCTCGGCTTCCGAGCGACTGTCTACATGAATTTCCGAGCAGGGACCGCACGGACCGGTATCACCCATTTCCCAGAAATTGTCATGCTTGTTCCCGTTGATGATGTGGTCTTCCGGAAGGTGTTTCAGCCAGATGGCGGCNGCTTCATCGTCNCGGCTCAGACCTTCTTCGGCGGAACCTTCGAATACAGTGGCATATAGATCTTTCGGATCCAGTTTAAGGGTATCTACAAGATATTCCCAGGCAAAATCGATAGCATCTTTTTTGAAATAATCCCCGAATGACCAGTTGCCGAGCATTTCGAACATCGTGTGATGGTAAGTATCGAGCCCGACCTCTTCCAGGTCGTTGTGTTTGCCTGAAACACGCAGGCATTTTTGGGAGTCTGCTGCGCGGTTGAACTTTTTCGCGCTGTTTCCGAGGATAATATCTTTAAACTGATTCATTCCGGCATTGGTGAACATCAATGTCGGGTCATCTTTAATGACCATCGGGGCCGAGGGGACGATAGTATGTCCTTTGGAGGCCATAAACTGTTTGAAAGATTCGCGAATCTCTTTAGCTGTTAACATTTCGTAGTGATGTATATTGTTGAATGATTGATATAATCTGCCTTTGTGGACTGATAACCATATTATTGGAGTGCAAAAATAGAGGAAAAACTTTTTTTTATCGAACTTTACCCTATAAAAATTTGCTTACGTGACGAATTTATTACAAATTTGCAGTTCGGAAATATAAAATGATATTTCTGTTAAGCGGAAAAAGAGTCGCAAGATGAGTCACTGGATACATTTTAAATATAATAAGAAGAAAGGCAGGTATGTGCGCAGCAAACCGTCTCCGTGGCGGCATCTGCTAATGATCGTCCGCCATCTGCTTTCCGGTATCTGTATCGGTGGAACATTTATTTATCTTTTTATTTATTTCGTCGGATCCCCTGGGGAGTGGAAACTGGAAAAGGAACATCGGTTGCTGCTTCATCAGTATATGTTGTTGGAGGCCCGGTTGAACGATGCGCTTGATGTTATGTCGGATATCGGGCAGCGCGACGATAATCTCTACCGGATGATCCTGCAGGGGGAGCCGATTGGCGAGAATAACCGGAATGCCATCATNGATAATGCCAACCGATACGACTCTNTGCTTTCTCTGACCGACGCGGCCCTGGTCGTTTCTGTAAGTCGTAAGATGGATTTACTGGAGCGACAGCTTTATTTGCAATCCCGGTCGTTCGATGAAGTGGTGACTCTCAGCCGCAATCAGGAGGAACGTTTGCAGTGCATTCCTGCCATTCAGCCTGTGGCCGACAAAGCATTGCGCCGAATGGCGTCGGGCTATGGCTGGCGCATTGACCCCATCTATAATACCCGTAAATTTCATTCTGGTATGGATTTTTCGGCAGAACAGGGAACTTCCGTTTTTGTGACTGGCAACGGACGGGTAGTTGCTGCCGGCTGGCAGCGTGGTTATGGCCTTTGCATCGAGGTCGACCATGGTTTCGGCTATAAGACGCGGTATGGTCATCTTAGTAAAAAGAACGTCATTAAAGGCCAGATCGTCAAACGTGGAGATAAAATCGGGGAGGTCGGCAATACCGGCAAGTCGACAGCTTCTCATTTGCACTACGAGGTGTGGCTNCGCGGGGTAGCACAGAATCCGATAAACTATTATTATCTGGATCTGACGCCCGAAGCATATGATGAACTGGTGCAGCGTGCCGCCAATGTGGGGCAGATATTGGATTAATCGGATAAATGTTCAGTATTGGCTTATGAATGAGAAGTCCGGCGTTAAAAAGTTCCGTTCNATCAGCGAAGTTGCCCGACAATTCGGCATTTCTGTTGAAGTTTTGCGGAAATGGGAGTCTGATTTCCCGCGTTATCTGCGCCCGCACCGTTCCCAAGGGGCTACNCGCCGGTACACGGAGGAGGATATCGCCCGGGTAGAGATGGTTTACCGGCTTTTGCGGGTAGAGGGACTGACCGTAGNCGGTGNTAAAAAGAAATTGTNCGAGCGAGGGGATAAGGAAGAATGTGTCCAGCAGGTGATCTCGCGGCTGCGGGGATTGCGTGACGAGTTGAATGCCATTGTTCAGGAATTTGAAAAACTATAATATCAATAATAAGATTGTTTTCAGTTATGAATACAACTGTCAAACCATTGACCCCGGAAGAGGCTAAGCGCTTGGTCGATGAGATGAAGGATGAGTTTTTTCAGCGAGTGGAGGAACGGGTTCAGGCCGTCGATATCCCACGTATTCAAGCNGCTTATGACTTGGCAGCCGATGCTCATTCTTCTCAGATTCGTAAGAGCGGTATTCCCTATATNACTCATCCTATCAGCGTGGCNCGAATTGCGTGCGTCGAATTGGGNTTGGGTACCAANCCTATCATTGCGGCTCTGTTGCATGATGTGGTAGAGGATACCGACTATACGATTACCGATATCCGGGAGCGTTTCGGTGAAGACGTGGCTTTTCTGGTCGATGTATTGACAAAAAAGGAGCGGACCGAATATAAGGTGAGCAAGCAAATCGATAATTTCAAGCAGATGCTGGATTCCATTCAGTACGATATNCGGGCATTGCTCATCAAACTTTCCGACCGTCTNCACAATATGCGTACNTTGGGCAGNATGCGTGCNGACAAGCAGATGAAAATNGCCTCTGAAACCGACTATTTTTATGCCCCGCTGGCCAATCGCTTGGGTCTGTATGAGATCAAGTCGGAACTGGAGAACCTNTCGATGAAGTTCCGTTCGCCGCAGGAATATGAGCGGGTGGAAAAAAAGATTGTCAGCTACATGCGCCTGCATCAGGACGATATCGAAGAGTTTCTGCGGCCGATTCGCGAGACGCTGGAGGACGCCGGTTNCCATGCCAAGGTCTATGCCCGGCCGCGGAGCGTCTATGCCCTGTGGCGGAAGATGCAGAATTCCGGCCTTACATTCAAGGAACTTGAACATGTNCATCTTGTCAACATCATTTTTCCCTATGATCCGGAAATGNGGCTGTCTGAAAAAAATNGTTGNCTTGCCGTCTACAGTCTTTTGACCGATCTCTATAAAGAGCGACCCTACAGTATGATCAATTATGTGGATCAGCCTAAAGAAAACGGATACCAAAGNCTGCATGTTCAGGTGATGACGCACATGGGAGGCTGGGCGGAAGTGCATATCAGCACGGAAACCATGCACCGCAATTCGCAACTGGGCTGTATCATGGACCGTACCGAAACCATAGAGACGTGGGTCAACAAGTTTAAGGACGTTCTGCGCGATATTGCGCAGTCCGGTGGTGACGGTGGATTTATGGAAAGCGTGGTTTCTTCTTTCTATAATGATGATATCATTGTTTTCACGCCTAAGGGAAACAGTATCATGCTCCCTAAAAATAGTTCGGTGCTCGATATGGCTTATGAGATCCATACCAACATCGGCAACCATGCCAATTTTGCCCGCATTAACGGAAAGCTATGTTCTATTTTTACGACATTAAAGCGTGGCGACCGCGTCGAAGTCGGTACCAGCGATTATATCTGGCCTACACAGGAGTGGTTGAAGCATGTAAATACTTACAAAGCCCGTCGTTCCGTCACTGCGGCTATCAACAAGAACGGCCAAAGCGCGCCTAATTTCCCGTATAAGCTTTGCCAGGATTGCAACCCGTTGCCAGGTGATGAAATTACCGGTTTCAAGCAGGCGGATGGGAGCATTCTTGTTCATAAACGCAATTGCCAGTCGGCCATCAGCCTTTCCGCCAAAGACGGCGATTCCATCGTGGATGTTTCATTGCCCATCCTTCCCGGACGTTTTTATCCCACCAATATTACGATCAATAGTGTGGATCGTGTCGGTCTTTTATTGGATCTGGTAGAGGTCATCTCCAATAAACTGCATCTTAGCATCGACTCTCTTCATACCGTAACCGANGATTATATCGTCACNACCCATGTCCGGATTCAGGTTCCGTCGGCCTTTGAGCTTGCCGAAGCGGTCCGGATTATCGAGCAGGTGAAAGGTGTGGAAGAGGTTCGCACCGTTTAATCATTGTCAACAATNCATTATATACAATATTTATGAAAGTAATCGCTATTATCCCGGCTCGCTATGCCAGCACCCGTTTTCCCGGCAAACCTCTGGCTGTGTTGGGTGGCAAACCGGTTATCAGAAGGGTTTATGAGAAAGTGGCTCCATTGGTCGATATGGCGGTGGTGGCTACCGACGACCATCGGATCTATGATGCCGTCACGGCGTTCGGCGGTCGCGTGGTCATGACTTCGTCCGATCATAAGAGCGGTACCGACCGGGTTCAGGAAGCCTATCAGAAAGTGACCGAGGCCCTCGGTATGACCTATGATGTCGTTATCAATGTCCAGGGAGACGAACCCTTTATCGCTCCCAATCAGATCCGTGCCGTGGCCGATTGTTTTTTGCAGCCGGAAACCGATATCGCGACTTTGGTAAGGCCTTTCCACAAAGAAGAAGGTCTGGAGGCATTGAAAAATCCCAATAGCCCGAAAGTCGTGCTCGGTAATCGCAGTCAGGCGCTTTATTTTAGCCGCTCGGTGATTCCTTATCTTCGTGGCGTTGTCGAGGAAGACTGGCTGGGTAGTCATATTTTTTACAAACATATAGGTCTTTATGCCTATCGGCCGGAAATTCTGGCACGGATTACCGCTATGGAACAGACTCCTTTGGAAAAGGCGGAAAGCCTGGAGCAGCTGCGATGGCTGGAGAATGGCCTCCGCATTACCGTTCGTGTGATCGATATTGAGACTGTCGGCATCGATACTCCCGAGGACCTTGTGCGCGCCGAGGCTTTTCTGATGGAACAGAAGCGGGCGAAAGGAAGCCTGTAATTGAAAGAGATTCACCCAGTGACATGAAGGGAGGAATGCCCCTCTTTTCATGTCTGTTTTTCAAATGACATAATTTATATCATATATAGCATGCAAACCGCAATCATACGTTTTCTTTCTTGGGGAATGTTTGGCGNTGNNGGNAGNATTTTTTCTTATGCTCAGGNCCAGCAGATCCCTGCCTATCTCGACGACACGCAACCGCTCGAGGTGCGTGTCGAGGATGCCTTGTCCCGTATGACGTTAGACGAGAANGTNGCCATCTGNCACGCTCANAGNAANTTCTCCNCNCCAGGNGTACCGCGTTTGGGAATTCCGGAACTTCGTTATAGCGACGGACCTCATGGTGTCCGTGCCGAAGTGGAGTGGAACACCTGGAAATATGCCGGCTGGAACAGCGACAGTTGTACCGCATTCCCGGCTCTGACCTGTCTGGCGGCCACATGGGACCCATCGCTGGCACGAAAATACGGTGAGGCCTTGGGCGAGGAGGCCCGTTATCGTCGCAAATCGGTTATCCTGGGGCCAGGCGTCAACATCTATCGTACGCCNCTCAACGGTCGCAATTTTGAATANATGGGTGANGATCCTTATCTNNCNTCNGNNATGTGCGTGCCTTATATCCATGGTGTCCAGAGCCGTGGCGTGGCCTGCTGTGTCAAGCATTTCGCCCTGAATAATCAGGAACTTCACCGCTGGAAGACGGATGTGGAGGTTTCCGACCGTGCCCTATATGAAATTTATCTGCCTGCATTTAAAGCGGCTGTCCAGCAGGGCGGAACCTGGTCGCTGATGGGGGCCTATAACCGGTATAAGGGACAGCATTGCTGCCATAATGAATACCTGTTGAACGATATTTTGAAACGCGACTGGCACTTCGACGGTGCGGTGNTTTCCGACTGGGGCGGCACCCACGANACACGNGAAGCGGCTTTGAACGGGCTGGATCTGGAGATGGGAACATCTACTAACGGNCTTACGGAGGATGGANCCGTTTCGTATGATGGGTATTTTCTGGCCAATCCGTATAAAAAGATGCTGAAAGCCGGAGAGGTNCCCATGTCTACGCTCGACGACAAGTGCCGGCGGATACTGAGGTTGATTTACCGCACGGAAATGGACCGGACATTACCCTTCGGATCGCTGGCTTCGCCGGAGCATGCNGCGGTCTGCCGGGAGGTGGGCAGTGCCGGTNTCGTCCTGCTGAAGAATGACAAGACGGTGCCTTCTGTTAAAAATATGCCTCCGTCCGATCCCACCGGGACGGTNGCCCCGCGGCTGATGCNTCCCCGTCCGGCTACTTTGTTGCCGCTTCGTGAAGAACGTTATGACCGTATTCTGGTGGTCGGGGAAAANGCTGTGCGCAGTCTGACNCAGGCCGGNGGTTCGTCGGAACTGAAGCCGAAGCGGGAGATTTCTCCNTTGCAGGCCTTGCAGGCCCGTTATGGCGAGAANATAGTCTATACNCAGGGNTATGCGGCAGGAAAAGCNTCTTACGGGCGGGTCAATCCGGTGCCTGTGGCATTGGAAGATTCGTTGCGGGAGGCAGCTGTGAAGTTGGCGGCAGAAGCCGACCTTGTTATATACATTGGGGGTCTGAATAAAAACCATCGNCAGGATTGTGAAGACGGTGACCGNGAGTCGCTGAACCTTCCTTTCCGTCAGGATGAGCTGATCACGGCCTTGACGGAGGTAAATCCGCGGATCGTCGTNGTGCTGTTNAGCGGAAATGCCGTCGCCATGCCCTGGATCGACCGGGTACCTGCCGTAGTGCAGGGCTGGTATTTAGGCTCCGAATCCGGATATGCTTTGACCGACGTCCTGNGCGGNGAGGTNAACCCAAGCGGNCATTTGCCGTTCACCTTCCCGGTAAAACTGAGCGATTGCGGGGCGCATGCTTTCGACACGCTTTGTTATCCGGGCAAAGACTACCGCGAAATCTATCGGGAAGATATTTTGGTGGGCTACCGGTGGCATGATACCAAGCGTATCCGTCCGTTGTTCGCTTTCGGCCATGGATTGAGCTATACGACTTTCTCCTATGGCAGGGCAGAGCTTTCGGTTGATCGGTTCCAGCCGGCCGATACCGTTGTTATCACCGTTCCTGTCACCAACACCGGAGAGGTTGCCGGGGCAGAGGTCGTGCAGTTGTATGTCGGAGATGACAAGGCGCCCCTCCTGCGTCCGGAAAAAGAGTTGAAAGCATTTTCCAAGGTCTATCTCCAGCCGGGAGAAACCCGCTCCGTCGAGCTTCGGGTTGCGGCCTCCGATCTTGCCTATTATGACGATGAGGCGGGATGCTGGAAGGCCGAGGCCGGAACGTTCACATTCAACGTGGCTGCTGCCGCCGACGATGTGAAACAGAAGCTGAAGGCGAGGCTGACTGAAGATTTTACACGAAGCCGCTGATTTTTGCTAATATGTATCATCATATTAATTAAAAACAAGGACTTTTGTAAGTTATCGGTAAAAAATTAATATATTTGCGGCATCTGAGATATGAAAACATCCGGTTGCCGCATTTTCTATGCATTGTTACATCCGTTCTCNGGTGTGACTTTTGTTTCTCTCGTCAGANGGAGGGCGGTTGACTACAGGAATGTCTGCCTNACGGTTTCCCCGGTTGACAGGGTTTTCCCCATNGTTCTCAGCGAAAGANGCATTTTTTTTCGCACAGCCGTTTAGCNGATGTGTGGTGGAATTGGTCTCAGTTTGTGGATATTCACGCCTGTAGCGAGATTATTACTATTGAGCGAAGCCTTTGACAATCGCGTGAACAGCGTTTCACGTAACGTTGTTGCTGCAATCTTTTGTGTCGGATCCTTCGCCGGCGGCACAAAAGTTATGAAATATAAAATATTGAATTATTCATCAAATAAATCATCTCATTATGTCATCTGTTGAATTATCTATTTCCGATGTGCTGGGCCGTGCATGGGAATTGGCGAAAAAACATTGGGCCCCGATTCTTCTTTTTAGCTTCGTCGCCGGTATGGTTGCCTACGTGTTGGGACAAATTATTTGGTCTCCGCTTTCTGTTTGGTTCCCTTCTTCCGATATTGAAAATCTGGAGCTGGAAGATTTGAAAGTTTTTTTGATCTATTGGGCGTTCGCCATACTTATCATATTTATAATTCAATCGATTTTGAATATAGGAGTGTATAATATGTATCTGCGCGCTATGAGAGGAACAGCTCCTAATTTTTCAGCCTTTAAGTTGCCGGTGCATACTTATTTTCATTGTATATTGGTGTGTTTTATAATGGCTCTTATCTGGATAGGCTTTATCCTATATTTGATTTATTGCGTATGTATACTATACAAAAGANCTGAATATTTTGTGGAAACAGAGGATTTTGTCATTATGCTTATAGCGCTGACTTTTTTGCTTTTGCTTATCGGNAGTTGTTTTGTCAGGTTGATGTATGCAGTGCTTCTCATCATCGATACCCGTAGTTGCAATGCCTGGAAAGCTATGAATATAAGTTGGCAGATGACAAAAGGCCGTTTTTGGCAGCTTTTCGCTCTTGGAATAGTGTTGGTTCTCATCCATTGTGTGGGGTATGTTTGCTGTTTNATCGGTGTTTTGTTTACATCTGTTATTTCCGGTTTCGCATTTGTCGTTTCTTATGAAATTTTGAAACTCCAACAGAATAATGANACTCCTTCACCTACACCGTTCCGGCGTCCTGCTTCTCAAGATGTCCCGCCGGTAACTACAGAGGCGGCTCCGNAACGTCGGGAGCAGACTCCGGAAGAATGGATAGAGGCAGTGTTGGCATCTAAAGAAAAGGCGGCTTTGGTTGAGACGTCTGAACCGGAGAAGAAAATCGNTCCCTCGACGACTATTATAAAAGAAGGGCCGAAGGTTGAAGGGCTCCAAGAAAAGCATGAGANCGATGATCTGTATGACGTGGTTTTATTGGACGCCGGAGATCGTTGTGATGAGGTGGTTCGTACCATTATGGGAGGCGTCTATGACAAGACCGCGGACGAAATTCGCATTTTGATAGAAGCTGTTCCCTCTGTATTGATGGAAAAGGTGCCGTATTTGCAGGCGAACCGGATGAAAACTCTTTTGGAGGAGGTCGGCGCGCGGGTGAGGATTCGATGACCGTTAGGAAAGCAGTCCGCAGATAAAACTAAAATTCTTTTTTGTTAATTAAAANCGAANNACTTTTGTAAGTTATCGGTAAAAAATTNATATATTTGCGGCATCTGAGATATGAAAACATCCGGTTGTCGCATTTTTGTCTGCATTTTGGCAGTTGTAGTCCTGCTCGTTCTTTATTTCGGGGATCCGGCGGGAGAAAACTGGTGGCTGAAATGTCCGCTTTACCGGTTTTTCGGTTGGCAGTGCCCTTTTTGCGGTTCTCAGCGAGCATTGCATGCTTTTTTGCACGGCCGATTTGTCGATGCGTGGCAGTATAATCCGGCTTTCTGGTTGCTTGCACCCTATGGTTGCCTGCTCCTGCTTGGCCAGTGCTCCGACCGATGGTGTGAATGGGCNNNGGTGCGNTGGAGTTGNCGCAATCGGGTTGCGNTGAGCTTCTTCCTGTTGGCAGTGGGATGGGGTATCGTGCGTAATCTGTGGTTCTGATGTTGCTGCAGCCGTTACATAGAGCCTTTTCACCCGCCGCGTTGTCGGCGCTGCAGCCGCTTATCGTCTTTGAGGTCGTTCTCATGGGGCGGGAACAATAAGAAATCAAATCAAAAGTCATTCATTCGATAAAAAAACATTCTATTATGTCATCTATTGAGTTTTCCATTTCCGATGTGCTNGGCCGTGCNTGGGAATCGNCCAAGAAACACGGCCTTGTNATTGCATTGTTTTATCTGGTGGCCAGTATGGNAGGAGAATTGATCTCTCAGCCGTTCATGTACTCGCNTTCCATNAAGTCTTGGATGTCGGATCCAACCCGTCAGCNGACACCGGAAGAATGTTTAAGTCTGTTGGGTTCTTATATGGCTATTTTCCCGTTGCTGATTTTGGTTCAGTCTGTTTTGCAGACCGGTCTGCAGAATATGCTTTTGATGGTTTCTCGGGGAGNACAGCCTGATATTTTTGCTTTCAAACTTCCATTACGCACGTACGGCTNTTTTATANTGGTTTCTTTTCTGATGGNAATTGTCGTGTACGTTGGAATGTNGTGTTGTGTTATTCCCGGTNTATGGTTGGCCGTCAGATTATCGTANGCGCCTCTTTGGGTGCTCGATCATCCGGACTGCACNTTGGAGGATGCATTGAAAGGAAGCTGGCGGATGACCCGGGGANATTTCTGGAATCTTTTGGGGCTTAGTATATGTTCTGCCTTGATTGCTTTTTCGGGANTTTTCATTTGTTGCATCGGTTTTTATTTTACCTCGGTGATTTCCNGTTTTGCGTTCATCATTTCTTATGAAATTTTGAAGNCGGTTCAGGGTGGCGGCGATTCTGAAATGCNGTTCCGNAGNTNTGCACCGGAAGTGGNGCCATCCGTCGCTCCGGAAGCNNCGACGTCAAAGGATCAGGCACCGGCTTCGGAAGAATGTGCCGGGAAGACATCGTTCTCCGGTGAGGAAACNGTGCAGGAGGGAATGTCCGATGCTGAGAATATCGATGATGTGCCNGCGACCGTTTCCGGCGATGGCAGTCCGGTTGGGGAACGTCCGGAGNCGGTTGCGCCGGATGGCTTGTGTGATGTGGTTTTGTTGAATNCCGGGGGCGATNCTGAGGCNGTGCGACGTGTCGTCATGACTNCTGTGTATGGTAAGGGAGCGGATGAGNTGCGCGNTTTGCTCGATGCNGTCCCTGTCGTGTTGATGGAAAAGGTTTCTGTTTCGCANGCNGAACGGCTGAAAGCCGCTTTGGAGGAGGCAGGAGCGCAAGTCGATATTCGAAGATCGGTTTGAAGTGTGATTTTGCGCCGGGAATGATTTAATAAGATTTGGAGGCCTGTCGAAAAAAATTTTTCGACAGGCCTCCGGATTGATTGGTGGTTTATTTTTGTCGGGAATGATCCGTTCGCTGAATTATATCAGTTCGATTTCGTTGTGTTGCATGACCCGCTCGCAATAGACGCACCGGAGCGATTTCGTTTCCATGTCGAATACCTCCATTTTGGTCGGCACCGGCTGATGGTTGGTGATGCACTTCGGGTTGGAGCATTTAGCCACGCCGATGATTTGCTTGGGGAACTGCACGAACTTTTTCTCAACGATCTGGTAGTTGCGGATGATGTTGAGGGTGACATTCGGAGCAATGATAGCAAGNCGGTTGATTACNTCATCGGCAAAAAACTTGTCGGAGACTTTGATGATGCCTTTCTTGCCGAGGGTTTTGCTGTTGAGGTTGTTGCCGATGGTGATGGCNCCTTTATAATCGTAGAGATCCAGCAGCTGAACCACTTTGAAAGTGACTTCGGCGGGAATATGGTCGATGACGGTTCCGTTCTTGATGGCGGAAACTTCTAATTCTTTTTTGTCGCTCATGTTGTTTGTGTCGTTAAAATGAATGTGTTTGCGGTCGGATATACGCTTTAGGGTACCCTATGCGGCCGGTTGCCCGTTTTCGTATAAAGAAGAGCGGTCAGGGCCGGGGTTAGCGCGGCAATGCTATGTCTAACATCCGGCAGATGATTGCCTGACGGGCATAAAGACCGTTCTGTGCCTGCTGGAAATAATAGGCCTTCGGATTGTCGTCGACATCGTAGGCGATTTCGTTGACGCGCGGCAGCGGGTGCAGTACGCGNAGGTTGGGCTTGGAGCCCTCGAGCATTTTGCCACGNAGGCAATAGAGGTTTTTCACNTGCTCGTATTCTCTCAAATCGCTGAAACGCTCTCGCTGGATGCGGGTCATGTACAGAATATCTGTATNGTTGATGGCCTCTTCCGTAAATTCGGCCTGTTCATCATAATAAAGGTGGTGACGGCGACAGAAGTCTTTGTAGCCGTAGGGCATTTGCAGCAACGGCGGAGCGATAAAGTGGAAGCGGGGCCGGAAAAACGACAATGCCTGCAACAGCGAGTGCACCGTGCGGCCGTAGCGGAGATCGCCTACCATCGTGATGTCGATATCTTCCAGGGTGCCTTGTGTTTTCCAGATGGAATAAAGGTCGAGCAGGGTCTGTGAAGGGTGCTGGTTGGCNCCGTCGCCNGCATTGATGACCGGAACGGACGAAATTTCGGAGGCGTAACGGGCTGCACCTTCCAGGTAGTGGCGCATGACGATGACGTCAGCGTAGTTGCTCACCATCTTGATGGTGTCTTTCAGAGTTTCGCCTTTGGAAGTGGACGAACTGGCTGGATCGCTGAACCCGATGACGCGGGCGCCGAGCCGGTTGCCGGCAGTTTCAAAACTGAGGCGTGTGCGTGTGGACGGCTCGAAAAAAAGCGTAGCCACGACTTTACCTTTCAGAAGGTCGAGATTGGTGTTTTTTTCGAAGAAGGCAGCATCGTCGAGCAGCGAGAGTATATCCTCCTTCGTGAGGTCGGTGACCGAGATAAAATGATGGTTCATCGTGATGAATTTAGTTTTCTCGGCTGTAAAATTACCGATAAATTTTCTAAAAGAGAATATGCGGAAGAAAGAAAAATAAGAAAAATTACATTTTAGTAAATTATTTATCGGCGTCGGCCTCTGTTTCCGAAATATTATGTAACTTTGCGCCGTCTTTTTCCCTGCCAAGTCTCTGTTGTATAGGGATGTTGCGGCGGGAAAGGGGCAAACTGATTTAAAAACAATTGAAAGTTGTAATTCAATGATGATTAAAATTTCATTTCCTAACGGAGACGTTAAGGAGTTTGAGGCAGGGGTGACGCCCTTGCAGGTTGCGGAAAGCATTAGCGCACGTCTGGCACAAGAGGTGCTGGTAGCTAAGATCGATGAAGAGATGTGGGACCTGACGCGCCCCATTCTTACAGACGCATCTCTTACATTATATAAATGGGATAGTGAAGAAGGNAAGCATGCGTTCTGGCATTCTTCCGCTCACCTCCTTGCCGAGGCATTGCAGGAGCTTTATCCCGGCATTCAGTTCGGTATCGGTCCGGCTATAGAACAAGGTTTTTATTATGACGTGGTTCCTGCCGACGGCGTGTCGATCAAGGAGGGTGATTTCCCGGCCATCGAGGCAAAGATGCTGGAACTCGCCCAGAAAAAAGAGCCGATCATNCGCAAGGATATCGCAAAAGCCGAGGTGTTGGAACAGTTTGCCGCCAAGGGACAGACGTTTAAATGCGAGCTGATTTCTGAATTGGAAGACGGAAAGATTTCCACCTATACGCAGGGTGCCTTTACGGACCTGTGCCGTGGCCCTCATCTTCCGTCGACGGCCCCGATCAAGGCCGTCAAGGTTCTTTCCGTTGCCGGAGCTTTCTGGCGCGGTGATGAAAAGCGTCCGCAGATGAACCGAGTCTATGCGATTACGTTCCCTAAGAAAAAAGATCTGGACGAATACCTCGCTTTGCTTGAAGAGGCTAAGAAACGCGATCACCGGAAGATCGGCAAGGAGATGGAACTTTTCGCCTTCTCGGCCAATGTCGGCCCCGGTCTGCCGTTATGGTTGCCGCGCGGTGCAGCACTTCGCGATCGTCTTGAGCAATACCTTCGCAAAATTCAGAAGCGTTACGGTTATCTGCAGGTGATCACTCCGCATATCGGAAACAAACAGTTGTATGTGACTTCTGGACACTATGCCAAATATGGCAAGGATTCTTTCCAGCCGATTCATACGCCGGAAGAGGGTGAGGAATATTTCCTCAANCCGATGAACTGCCCCCACCATTGTGAAATCTACAAGACAGCGCCGCGGTCCTATAAGGATCTGCCGCTTCGTCTGGCAGAATTCGGAACGGTGTACCGTTATGAGCAGAGCGGAGAACTGCATGGTCTGACCCGNGTGCGCAGNTTNACGCAGGATGACGCTCACTTGTTCTGTCGTCCGGATCAGGTGAAAGATGAGTTCCTTAAAATCATGGATATCATCCTTATTATTTTCCGTGCACTGGATTTCAATAANTATGAGGCGCAGNTCTCGCTTCGTGATCCCAATAATAAGGAAAAGTATATCGGTTCGGAAGAAAATTGGCAGAAGGCCGAAAGCGCTATCATCGAGGCCTGCCAGGAGAAAGGTCTTCCCGCTCATATCGAATACGGAGAGGCCGCTTTTTATGGCCCGAAACTGGACTTCATGGTTAAGGATGCCATCGGCCGTCGCTGGCAGTTGGGAACGATTCAGGTCGATTACAATTTGCCCGAACGTTTCCAGCTTGAATATACCGGTTCCGACAATCAGAAACATCGTCCGGTCATGATTCACCGCGCCCCGTTCGGTTCTATGGAGCGTTTCGTNGCTGTTCTTTTGGAACATACGGCNGGAAAGTTGCCCTTGTGGCTGTCTCCGGATCAGGTCGCTATTCTTCCGATCTCCGAACGCTTCAATGAATATGCCCATCAGGTGGCCGAGACTCTTAATAAAGCCGATATCCGTACCATCATTGATGAACGGAATGAGAAAATAGGCCGTAAGATTCGCGACAATGAGTTGAAAAAAGTGCCTTATATGCTCATTGTAGGTGAAAAAGAGCAAGAAAATCAAGAAGTTTCTATCAGAAAACAGGGCGAAGGTGACCTTGGAACGAAAAAAATCGCTAACTTTGCGGCCGATTTGGTTCAAGAAGTTGAACAAATGATTAATAACTCAAGCTATTAATGGCATTTACACCCCATGGCGGAGGGCCTAACCGGCCAAAGCCGACACAGGCTCCGGGCAATCGNCCGAAGCGTACNCCGGGACCTCGGGTTTCCGGTCGAGATGAAAAAGATGCCCATCGCATCAATGAGCATATCCGCGGCGTTCGGGAAGTACGCCTTGTCGGAGATAATGTNGACGGCGGCATTTACTCTATTCAGGACGCCCTGCGTATCGCTGATGAGCAGGAACTGGATTTGGTGGAAATCTCTCCCTCGGCCGAGCCTCCGGTTTGTAAGGTGATGGACTATCAGAAGTTCTGTTACCAGCAGAAAAAGAAGGCTAAGGAGATCAAGGCCAAGGCCGCCAAGGTCGTAATCAAGGAAATCCGTTTCGGTCCGCAGACCGACGATCATGATTATGATTTCAAGTTGCGCCATGCCAAGGAATTCCTTGCCGAGGGTGCCAAGGTGAAGGCTTATGTTTTCTTTAAAGGACGTTCTATCCTTTTTAAGGAGCAGGGAGAAGTGCTGCTGCTGCGTTTCGCCAATGATTTGGAAGAATGCGCTAAAGTGNAAAGCATGCNAGTGCNGGAGGGAAAGCGNATGATTCTCATGCNGAGNCNGAAAGCAAAGAAGTAAGCCGGAAGNTGATTACAGAAGAACCGGGACAGCGATGTCCTTATTAATAACTCAAATAATTTATAAGCAAAATGCCTAAAATTAAGACTAACTCCAGTGCAAAAAAGAGATTCGCTCTTACTGGATCAGGTAAAATCAAGAGAAAACATGCTTTCAAAAGCCACATCTTGACGAAGAAGACAACCAAGCAGAAACGTAACTTGACCAAGTTCGCGATTCTGGACCGTGCCAACCGTACTAACGTACGTGAACTTCTTTGCCTTAAATAAGTAAAGCTGTTGAAACAACGAGTTTTTTCAAAGAATTATTAACAGAACAACCGCATTCAAAAGTGTTGCTGTATGCAACCGCGGCGTTTAAAACAATTTTAGTACTATGCCAAGATCGGTAAATCACGTAGCGTCACGTAACAGACGCAAAAAAATCCTCCGTTTGACAAGAGGTTATTTCGGTGCTCGTCGTAATGTTTGGACCGTTGCCAAGAACACATGGGAGAAAGGTTTGACTTATGCTTTCCGCGATCGTCGCAATAAAAAGCGCAACTTCCGCGCTCTCTGGATCCAGCGAATCAATGCTGCTGCCCGTTTGGAAGGTCTCTCTTATTCTAAACTGATGGGACTTCTTCATGCAGCCGGTATCGATATCAACCGCAAGGTCCTCGCTNACCTCGGTATGAATNACNCCGAAGCTTNCAANNNTNTCGNANATAAGGTAAAGAACGCCTGATGGCAATTTGCCTATATGGATAAAAAGAACATCCGGAGTTTCCTGAAATATGGAACTTCGGATGTTCTTTTTCCTTTCTCCTGTAAAGCTGCTCGAAACTCATTTCTTTTTGTGCGGAGCTTTGTTGTCGGGGACGACGCCGATGGTGACGGTTGTGTCTTCTACAATGACAAGCGNCGAATCGGGGGCAATGGAATCAACGGTTACTGAGCCGGATNCGAAGGTGANAGCATTCGGCTTTTGCTTTTTAGGTTGGCATGAAGCTATACTGCACAAGGCAACGAAACATACGCTCATGAAAATAATAGCATTTCTCATTGTTTTATCGTTTTGGGGTTAAAAACTCACATATATTATAATGTATATTATAGGTGAATGTTCAATTTTAGCGTTTGGAAGACGCTACCCGGTCGCCAAAGATCGTTAAAGTCCATAGAGTCCGGTATAAATCATTGCTCAGTGAATACAGAATGGCGTGTGAAATAAATCGGCCGCTCCGAAAAAATTGTATTGTGATTCATAGAGCTCATGTTTAATGGTGCAGAAAGAGAGTTTCCTGTTAAATATTAACATATATATATATTCCTTGGTTAAATTTTATGCTTTTATAGCGCACTTATTTAGTAAGTGTGCAATTGTTAGTATCTTTGCGGCACATAAAAGAGAGAGAATCAGTTATTTTAGGTTGTAAAATGTGTTTGCTGGTGTTTGCATGCTATAAGGAGCGTCCTCAAAGGGTGCCGATGATAGTAATGAAGACACAGGTGGGAGAGAATTTGTAATAAAAGAGTCCGTCTTTGAATCGTGGTTCAATACTACAGCCAATGTATATTTCAAATTACATAATTCTAAACAATCAATTCCAAACAACAATGAGAAAATCATTACTGACGTTAGTAATGTTGCTGGTGACGGTTACAANGTCATTGGCACAGGTTACCACATCTGCTCTGTCGGGTAAGGTAACTGATGAGAGTGGAGAAGTGATTGGCGCGAATGTCGTTGCCATTCACCAGCCGTCAGGTACCGTCTATGGTACGATGACGAACGCCAACGGCCGTTTCGACATTCAGGGTATGCGTACCGGCGGTCCTTACAAAGTGACTATTTCTTACATCGGTGCACAGAGCCAGGTGTATGAAGGAATCACACTTCAGTTAGGTGAAACCTTTAAACTGAATGCGAAATTGAAGGAATCAGCCGATCAGCTTGAAGAAGTTGTCGTATTGGGAAAGGGTTCTAAGTTCTCTGGTGAGAAAACCGGTGCAACAACGAACATTTCCGCTATCGAGATGAAGGCACTTCCGACGGTGGACCGCAGCATTTCCGATATTGCCCGTATTTCTCCTTATGCCAACGGCATGAGCTTCTCGGGTGGTGACGGCCGTTCTACCAACTTTACTATCGATGGCGCTAACTTCAATAACAACTTCGGTTTGAATGATAAGCTTCCTGGTGGCGGTAACCCGATTTCCATGGATGCTATCGAAGAGGTGCAGGTGGTAATTGCACCGTTCGATGTTCGTCAGACCAACTTTATCGGTGGCGGTATCAATGCTATCACGAAGTCCGGTACGAATACATTCAAGGCAACCGCTTACACTTATCAGTCTAACGACAACATGCGCGGTGCCCGCGTAGACAACACAAGTCTCGATATTCCTGCCAATAACGACAAGCACGTTTACGGCGCTACCATCGGCGGTCCTATCATCAAGAACAAATTGTTCTTTTTCGCCGCTTATGAGTATCAGCTCGTTCCTTCTACGATTACAGACTGGCGTGCTTCCGAAGATGGAGAAGCTGTGCCGAGCCAGTATATCTCCCGCACGACAGTTTCCGACCTGCAGCGTGTTTCCGATTTCGTAAAGAAGACGTATGGTTATGACACCGGTTCTTTCCGCGACTTCCCTGCCGATGAGACNAATGTAAAAGTCCTGGGNCGTTTGGACTGGAACATTACCAATAATCACCATCTTGCNTTCCGTTACAACTATACCGGTAATAAGATGTGGAATGCAGTCAATGGTTCTTCTTGTGATACAGGCCAGCGTCTCTCTTATAATCGTCTTTCCCAGTATTCCATGTCTTATGCCAACTCCTGCTATTCTATGGATAATACGGTTCATTCATTCTCTTTCGATTTGAACAGCCGTATCAATGACAAGATGTCCAACCAGTTGCTGGCTACTTATACGAATATCGAGGATATCCGCGGCACCGACTCTTCTCCGTTCCCGTTCATCGATATTATGAATGGTTACACCACAGCAGCAGATGGAATTATTACTCAGGATCTGACCCCGTACATTTCTCTCGGTTACGAATTGTTTACTTACAATAATGCTGTCAAGAACAAAATTTTCAACGTAAAGGATGACTTTTCCTATAACTTCGGTGACCACAAGACNTTGGTCGGTGTCAGCTTCGAGCACCAGTATGCCAACAACGCCTATATGCGTAATGGTACGGGTTACTATCGTTTCCGTAGCGTCGACGACTTTATCAACGGTGCTACCCCCGAGGCGTTTGCCCTTACCCACGGCTATTTCGGCGAAACCGATCCTACCGCTCAGGTAGCTTTCAACCAGTGGGGATTCTATGCCCAGGATGACTGGAACGTTACGAAGAACTTCAAACTCAACTATGGCGTTCGTTTCGACGTGCTGAAGTATGATGAAGATGATATCATGACCAATAATGCCATTTTAGAGTTGGATTATAATGGTCGTCATGTGGATACCGGCGTATGGCCGGATGCCAATTGGCAGTTCTCGCCCCGTGTAGGTTTCGTATGGGATGTAATGGGTGACAAGAGCTTGAAAGTACGCGGTGGTACGGGTCTTTTTGCCGGCCGTTTGCCGTTGGTTTTCTTTACCAACATGCCTACCAATTCCGGTATGGTTCAGAATTCTTATACTGCGTATACGAAATATGAAAATGGCGTTGCAACAACCATTGATCCGAATCTTGCCAAGACTATGCGCGACGGTAAAATCCTTACCAACACTAAAGATATGATCGAAGCGTTGGGCCTTCCCACCAAAATTAATCCGGAAGACGGTCAGCTGCCAAGCATGGTATGCGGTACAGACCCGGATTTCAAGATGCCGCAGGTGTGGAAGTCNTCCATCGCTGTTGACTATCAGCTGCCGGTTTCTTTCCCGCTTTCTGTTTCTGCCGAGTATATCTACAATGAGACGGTTCATGGCGTAATGATCGAGAACTGGAACGTCAAGAATGAAGAAGCTGCCAACTGGGAGCGATTCAATACCATTGCCGGTGAAGATGGCGAAATGGTCAGCCTGGGCGGTGATACCCGTATGATTTATCCTAAGGATTATAAGTATAATAATAAAGATGCTTATGTTCTTACCAATACCAAGAAGGGTTATGGTTATACTGCAAACTTCACCATTAAGGCCGAGCCTATCGATGGTCTTAACCTGATGGCCTCTTACACTCATACGGAGTCTAAGGAGCTGACCGGTATGCCCGGTAACGCCGCCAACTCCACTTGGAACGGTCTTTACACCGTNGACGGTCCTAACTTCTTGAAGTTGCAGCGCTCACAATATGTGACTCCCCACCGTGTCATTGCTTCTTTGGGCTGGACTAACAAGAGCAAGAAGGAAGGCTTCGATACTCACTTCAACATTTTCTACCAGGGCTATTCTCCCAGCGGTTATTCCTATTGCTACACCAACGATATGAACGGTGATGGCATTTCCAATGACCTCATGTATATCCCGAAGGATGACAGCGAAATCAAGTTCAAGGATGAAAATGACCGCGCTGCATTCTGGGCTTATGTAGAGCAGGACGATTATTTGAAGAACCACAAAGGAGAATATGCAGAGGCTTACTCTGCCCGCGCTCCCTGGGTTAATCAGTTTGACTTCCGCATCGCTCAGGACTTCGGTGTGAAAGTAGGCAAGCAGATGCACAAACTGGAGGTCAGCCTCGACTTCATGAACGTTGGCAACTTGCTCAATTCCAAGTGGGGCGTAGCCAAGAATCTTGCTGATTCCAATAATGGCCGTATCTTGAAGTATGAATATAAGGATGAGAATAACGCGCCTGTCTTCTCGATGTATCGCAACAAAGCAGGTGAGGCGCCGACAGAATCCTGGTCCTACATCAAGAATTACAGCCAGTGCTGGAAGTTGCAGTTGGGTATCCGTTATACATTCAACTGATCGGCCGGAAAAGACAGAACTGAAATACTGTGATGAAGGTCGTATCTGATCCGAATGTTCCGGTATCACTTTTATCATAGGATTCCATAGAATTAATATCAGGACTGCCCGAAGTGAAATATTCACTTCGGGCAGTTTTTTATGCGGGCGGGGAGGGCGGTGTCGGTGTTTCATATTTAACGGCGGGGTGAAGTCTGGTCGAGAACAGGTTCGGATTTTTATCGAACATTTCATTTTTTCATGATGTTTTTAACTTGCATAAACCTTTTAAGTATGAAAATAAAATTNTTTTTANCTGCNCTGACTGCCGTAGCATGGAATACGGCTTCTGCGGCAGAGGCCGATTCGCTTTGGCATGTGTCTATCGATCCGGTGGTGGTTACCGGCTCCCGCTCGGAGGTCCCTGTCCGCTTGTTGCCGATGAGTATTACGACCATTACACCGACTGAGATCGCGGCAGCCCACGAACCTTCATTGATGCCGTTGNTGAATNCCNGTGTCCCGTCGCTTTTTGTNACCGGACGGGGGATTNTNGGCTATGGGGTCTCGACCGGTGGGTCGGGTGGTATCAAAGTGCGTGGTGTGGGAGGATCGCCGACGACCGGAGTTCTTGTCCTGATCGACGGACATCCGCAATATCAGGGACTGATGGGGCATTCTATAGCCGATGCCTATCAGTCGATGATGGCGGAACGTGTCGAGGTGGTGCGCGGTCCGGCCTCGGTGCTTTATGGGAGCAATGCCATGTGCGGAGTGGTCAACATCATCACCCGTCAGGCTGTCGAGCAGGGAGCCAGAACTCATCTGCACGCTTCTTATGGCTCTTACAATACTCTTACCAGCGGCTTTTCCAACATGATCCGCAGGGAGGCCTTTTCCAGTGTCCTCGCATTTACGTATGATCGCACCGACGGCCATCGTGATGATATGGGATTCGGGCAGGGGAGCGGTTTCCTGAAATTAGCTTATGACCTGATGCAGCAATGGAGGNTTTTTACCGATNCCAATATTACCCATTTTAATGCTTCCAATCCCGGTACTGTAGACTCCCCTCTTTTGGACAACGATTCACGCATCACGCGCGGTGTGGCTTCTGCCGCCATTGAAAATCATTACGAAAACACGTCGGGAGCTCTGAAATTTTTCTTCAATTGGGGGTGCCACCGTATCAACGACGGTTATGCTCCGGGGGCAAAGCCGTTAGATTACCGTTTCAGTTCACGCGACCACATGCTGGGCGTTTCCCTCTATCAGACGGCCCGTTTATGGCAAGGGGCACGCCTTACGGCCGGGGCCGATTGGCAACGCTTCGGTGGAGAGGCCTGGAATCGCTATAATGACGGCAGCCGCCGTTTTTCGGCAGACACCACCGTGTGTGATATTGCCGGCTATGCCAGTTTCAGCCAGACCCTGTGGCAACGGTTGGTAGTGGACGCGGGTGCCCGTCTTGACCATCATTCGGTCTGTGGCAATGAATGGATTCCGCAGATGGGCATCACTCTCCTGTTGCCCGGAGAAACGGAACTGAAAGCCATTGCCAGCAAGGGTTTCCGTAATCCCACACTGCGCGAACTATTCATGTGGCAATCGGCCAATCCTGAACTGCGTGCCGAAAGGCTGTGGAATTATGAGGTCTCCGTCTCTCAATGGCTGTCGGGGCACAGATTGCACTATCATATCGGGGCCTATTATATCGATGCCGACAATCTTATCGAGACCCGTCGTTTCGACGGCCGGCCGATGAATGTCAACACCGGCCGGCTGAGAAACAAAGGTTTTGAAGTCGAAACCTCTTGGACGGGAGGCCGGATCTTTAGTTGCTCGGCCAATTACAGCTATCTTTCCATGCGGCACCCGGTACTGGCGGCGCCTCGTCACAAACTGAATGTCGAGACCACGTTTGCCGGAGGGCGGTGGTCGGTGCGTCCGGCCGTTCAATACATTGCCGGACTTTATACCCGCATAGCTCCTGATGTCCGCGAAAATTATTTGTTAGTGAACCTAAATATTGATTGCCGCGTTACCGATATGATTACCTTTTATGTCAAAGGTGAAAACCTTCTGGCCGAAAAGTATGAAATCAACGCCGGGTATCCGATGCCCAAAGCGACCGCGATGGCCGGCGTTAATCTTAAGTTTCACTAATTTTAAATTGCTGTTTTATGGCAACAACCTCCACTCACTCCACATCTCAACACTTGAAGGCGTTTCCGTTGAGTTATGCTCAATGGAAAATGGCCGCCACAGTACTTCTTTATTCTATTATCTCGTTGGCGTTGCCGGGGCTCTGCCACCTGCTGCCTCATGGCGGCACGACATGGCTGCCGATTTATTTTATGACGCTCTTGCTCTCCTGGCGCTACGGCTATCGCGTGGGGCTAATTGCTGCAATTCTGATTCCGGTGGCGAATCATTTGCTGTTCGGCATGCCTGCGGCCTCCGTATTGGCTGTGATTCTGATCAAATCGGTGTTGCTGGCTTTGGTGGCTTCGGCCTTGTCCCGTCGTATTGCCGAGGTATCGATTTTTGTCCTCGCCTTCGTCGTTCTCGCCTACCAGGTGTTGGGCGGTCTTGCCGAATGGGCGATTGCAGGTTCCTGGCAGGCCGCCGTACAGGATCTGGCGGCAGGTTATCCGGGATTGCTGGTTCAGGTCGCTGCCGGCTGGCTCCTGCTCCGTTACGTATTGCACAAATAAATGACCGGGCTGTTCCCGGCTATGAAGAAAAGAATCACCCCTCCGGAAATCCGATATATGATTTCCG
>WFLX010353484.1_pt1 | contig 28138 bp, 23 predicted proteins | sample 4967041 | NCBI WGS metagenome assembly WFLX01 (sample SAMN12857096, study PRJNA449069) | gut metagenome | isolation source: stool from male and female vole | host: Microtus ochrogaster | place: USA:Florida | collected 2017
CTGCCGAATATGCTGATGATTGTAAGTATCTATAGCTTGATTTCGCTACTATTTAAAAGCCCGTTGCCTGCTGTGCCGCTTTTGTTTCTCTATATGGTGTATTCGAATATGGGAAGCAGGAATGCCGAAGGTGTGTATGGGTATTATGGCAGACCGTTAGCGATTATGGTACGGTTTCCTGGGACATTTTTTGACACTGCGCCCCCGCCAATGTCATTGCTTAACCAGAGTTTTTTAATTATAGCTTCTGCGGGAATTATTTTTATTTCTGTGCAGATATGGAAAAGGAGGCGGGTTTATTGAAATACGAAATGAAAATCTCGCTTCCTTTTTATAAAATTGCCTATGCAGTATTTTTTGCCGTAATGCTAAGCCTTGTCAGAGGGGTGACTTACTCTCATGAAATAGGAATTGCATTGGAAGCGCCAATGGCAATACTCGCCGCCACATTTTGTGCGGATACCTATACGCAGGAAATTACCAGTAAACGGGCAGAAGTACAACGGCTTTATCCAATGAAAAAGAGAGTGCATTGTATATACAGAAGGCTCGTGATACAGGAAATATTCCTGTTATTTGTTGCAGTCCTTGGATATGGATTGTTTTTTCTGTTTCAAAATCCAAGAACACTTGATATAGGTCGAAATATTTTTGAAAACGAAATATATCCATTTTTCATATATTTTGCTGCTATCGCTGTCACACTCGGATTCTGGGGGCTATTATCGAATCTGCTTTCCTGTTTATTCCGGAATATGTGGATGGGAATCGGTGGCTGCCTAATCTTGTGGCTGCTTACAAATTCCATTGCCGGTGATAGATATTTAGGAGCATGGAATTTATTTTCTTATTCATTCAGAAATGTAGAAAATAGCGGTGACTTTAGCTGGATATGCGGAAAAATTGTTTGTATAGGTATTGGGATGCTGGCGATGGCAATATTGCCTAAGATCATTGAGAAAAGAGGTTGAGACTATGGGAATTACAATTGAGGATTTAACAGTAACATTCAAGAATAAAGTAACAGCAATCGGTCATGCCGATCTGGAGATTCCGAAGGGAATCTTTGGGCTGTTAGGGGAAAACGGGGCAGGAAAGACAACGTTGATGAGGGTGCTGACGACAGTATTATCACCTACAGGTGGAACGGTAACCCTGGATGGAATGCTTTATAGCGAGGGGAATTATGAGAAAATACAGAGAAAAATAGGGTATTTGCCACAAGAGATTGACTTGTATCCAGGATTGACAGTGCAGGAGTGTCTGGAATATATGGGGGATTTATCAGGTATTTCCAAAAAGATATGCAAAGAGCGCATAGGGTACTACCTTGAAAAAACAAGTCTGTCAGAACATCGTAAAAAGAAAATAAAGCAGTTATCCGGAGGCATGAAACGAAGGGTCGGACTTGTTCAGGCACTTTTAAATGAACCGGAATTTTTAATCGTTGACGAACCCACAACCGGACTAGACCCTGAAGAGCGCATACGCATCAGAAATCTACTGGTTGATTTTTCAGAAGGACGTACCGTTTTATTTTCGACCCATGTAGTAGAAGATTTGACAGCTACCTGTAATCAGCTTGCCGTTATGAAAAGAGGACACTTTTTGTATGCGGGGAGTATGTCAGGGTTACTGGAGCACGCGAAAGGAATTGTGTGGGATTTCGTGACAGCTGATTCTGTACAAGCGAAGGAATTGGAGAAAAAGTATCTGATTTCTGCAAAACAGTATACGGAAAATGGAATACAAATGCGGATTTTGAGCAAAGAAAAACCGGCTGTGGACTGTAAACCAGATAAGGCAACATTGGAGGATGCCTATATTTATCTGACAAATCAGTAAATTAACGTTTAGATGGGGTATGCGTATGCGGAACGACCGCGCAGAATAAAGTAAATCCTACGTCACCACGCTTGATAAAGCGTGCGCGAATTGGTTCCTTAAGGATTTACTTTATTCTGCGCTGGGTTGTCGAATGACGCAAAGCCCAACTGGGAACTTCACTAAGGTCGAATGTTTCACACCTTAGCAACTAGCCAGGCAGTGAATTAGGAGATTATAGTGGAGTCATTAGCTGGTTTTACGTCAGCCAATAACTTAACCCGGATAGAAATCAAATTCTTAAGGAGCCAATTCGCGAACGCTTTATCGAGCGTGGCGACGTAGAATTTGATTCTATCCGGATTTTCACATTTTGCTTTGAAACCCAACTAAACGTTAATTTTCCACCTTATTCAAATTCTTATATTCAGACGGCGTACAGTTCTTGGCAGCCTTGAAGATCCGGTTAAAGGTAGACAGGCTGTTAAAGCCGGAGCGCATTGCGACTTCCGTGATGGACAGATTTGGTTCAATCAAAAGTCTTTCAGCGTGTGCAATGCGTTTTTGAGTTAAATATTCATAGCAGGACATGTTAGAGAACTGCTTAAACAGACGGGCAAAATGAAATTTGGAAAAGCCTGCTAAATCTGCAAGCTGTTCTACGGTAATATTTTCCGTACAGTGATCGGTGATATAGTTGCATACCATCATAAATTTTTCTACATATTCGTGCTGCTTGTTGCGGGTAATGCCGGGGAATTTGGTATTGGCATTAAAATTGGCACGTCCCAAGGTGACAAAGAAACGAATAATCAGTGAATAGAGGCATGCTTCGGTGAAAGGCATGGGATTATCGTATTCCCGAATGATTTCGTTCAGATAAAACTGCAGTCGGCTGTTTAAATCCGGATACTCTTTTTGGGTAATCAGAGTATAGGGAAGAAGCGTATGGAGCAAGGAGTCCATGGTATTTACGTTACAGATCAGGCTGTAATCAAAGAGCATAATCAGCCGTTCTCCGGAAGGCGGCGCGATCAGTTCATGAAGGGTTCCGGGAGGTGTGATCCAGATGTCTCCCTCATAAAAGGTATGAGATGTGCCATCAATAATTACGGTATATTCGCCATGTACCGGCATGATGATCTCTAATGCGGTATGCCAGTGAATGGGATAGTTTTCCGCCTCTATGTTGTGATAAAGCTTCAGACCGTTCATAGCGTCATAAGCCACAGTCTCGTGAATTCCATTTAATATTGCAATCATAATGCCTTTCCTCTGCACCATTTTGTAGTCTGCCTTTCCTTATACTAATTCGAATCTCATATTTTGGCAAGTGCTAAATCAAATATTGCTAATGCTTTCAATGGTAAAAGTGTACAAATTTTTCTTGCTGAAACAATAAATAGTTAAAAAAATGCAGATAGAATGCGGAAAACAAGATCAAAATTGAAAATATAATAGAAAAAATCAGGAAAAAAAGTTAAAAAATATTTTGAGGAAAATTGTCAAAACAGAAACTTTAGCAATATTTGATAAGAGGAAAACAAGATATAGGGAGAAAAACAAGGCAGATTGAAATATAATTTGTTTAAGATCATAGGGAAAAGTGTGCAAATTGCCAACTAAATACTATTTGATAGGAGAATAGCTATGGAGCTTGTGAGAAACGAGGCGAAAGTTGAGGAATACAGAGAGAGAGCCAGAAAGCTGGTTGCACAGATGACTCTGGAGGAGAAGGCATTTCAGACCGTAAATGGTGCCGCAGAGATCAAGAGGCTCGGGATTAAAGCGTATAACTGGTGGAATGAAGCACTTCATGGAGTGGCAAGAGCCGGAGTGGCAACCGTATTTCCCCAGGCAATTTCGCTGGCAGCTACTTTTGATGAGGATTTTATTGAACAGGTTGCGGATGCAATCTCTACAGAGGGGCGCGCTAAGTTCAATATGCAGCAAAAATATGAAGACACGGATATATATAAGGGACTTACCTTCTGGTCGCCTAATGTAAATATTTTCAGAGATCCCAGATGGGGAAGAGGACATGAGACCTTTGGAGAAGATCCCTATTTATCTTCCAGATTAGGGGTAAGATTCGTAGAAGGCCTGCAGGGACATGACGAGAATTACTTGAAGGCAGCAGCATGTGCCAAGCACTTTGCAGTGCACAGCGGTCCGGAAGATCTGCGTCACAGCTTTAATGCCGTGGCAAGCAAGCAGGATATGTATGAGACTTATCTTCCCGCATTTAAGGCATGTGTGAAGGAAGCTAAGGTAGAAGCAGTTATGGGTGCTTACAACCGGACCAACGGAGAACCCTGCTGCGGAAGTAAAACATTGCTTCAGGANATTCTGCGGAAGGAATGGGGCTTTCAGGGANATNTGGTATCNGACTGCTGGGCCATTAAAGACTTCCACGAAGGACNCGGCGTTACCGGTGGNGCGCTGGAATCCGTGGCTATGGCGATGAACAATGGCTGTGACTTAAATTGTGGACAGTTGTTTGCATATCTGACGGAAGCAGTCAATCAGGGAATGGTATCGGAGGAGAGACTGGATGAAGCGCTTGTTAACTTGTTTACAGCTAGAATGAAACTGGGCGTGTTTGACGAAAAGGGAAGTACGCCCTATGATGATATTCCTTATACAGTGGTAGACTCTGCTGAGATGAAAGCATTAAATCTGAAAGCGGCGGAGAAATGCATTACTTTATTAAAGAATGAAGATCATCTCCTTCCTCTTGACAAGACAAAGCTGAAGACTATCGGTATCATTGGACCGAATGCGGACAATCGCAAGGCGCTTGTAGGTAATTACGAGGGAACAGCATCCAGATACTACACAATTTCTGAGGGGATTCAGGATTATGTGGGCGAAGATGTGAGAGTTCTTTTCTCCGAGGGGTGTCATTTATATAAAGATAAAATNAGTGNTCTCAGCCAGGGNAGCGACCGCCTTTCTGAAGNGNAGGGCATCTGTGATGCAAGTGATGTAGTAATCCTGTGTCTGGGACTGGATGCCGGCTTAGAAGGAGAAGAGGGAGACGAGGGGAATCAATATGCCAGCGGCGACAAGCCGGGGCTTGATCTGCCAGGCAAACAGCAGGAACTTCTGGAAACAGCATATGAGAGCGGGAAGCCCATTGTGCTGGTTCTTTTATCGGGAAGCGCGCTGGCAGTTACCTGGGCAGATGAACATATCCCAGCAATCCTGCAAGGGTGGTATCCCGGAGCTCAGGGCGGAAAAGCAATTGCAAAAGTACTGTTCGGAGACAAAAATCCGGAGGGCAGGCTTCCGGTTACGTTCTACCGTTCCACACAGGAACTTCCGGAATTTACGGATTATTCCATGAAGGGGAGAACATATCGTTACATGGAGAATGAAGCTCTTTATCCTTTCGGATATGGACTGTCTTATACGGATTTTACATACAGCAGTGAGAAGCTTTCTTCAGACATTATAAAGAAAGAAGGAATTACAGTCAGTGCGGTACTGACCAATACCGGTTCTGTGGAAGGAACGGAGACGGTTCAGGTGTACGTAAAAGCAGACAGAGAGGGAACGCCGAATCCTCAGCTTAAGGGAATCTGTAAGGTGTCTTTAAAGCCCGGGGAGAGTAAAGAAGTTACAATTACGCTTCCTGCCTCAGNATTTGCNNNGTATGATGAANAGGCTGTAAATNGCGTTATGGAAGGAAACNATCTGGTNTATATCGGCGGAAGCCAGCCGNATAGCCNGAGCGNGAAGCTGANAGNAAAGAAACCTGNNTCACTTGCAGTGAAAGCANTNCAGGAACTNNTTNTAGANTAGNAAGNNGTAACAGCATGGNANTTGNNNANGCGTGGCTCTCNTATGAAAAGAAGAAANTNTCTGCGNAGTGGGCAGGCATCNATNTCATCTATGCTGAACGNAAGAACCNNATTACAGAGCATGCGGCAGCTGAGCNTCAGGACGCGNTTTTCCAAATANCAGGTAAAGAACCCGNGCTGTGCTTTGAACCGCCGGAAAAGGAAATGAACGGGTGCATCCTTTTGAANCAGAAGGAGGGACTGAAGGAAGGCGGCTATCATCTCTTCGAAAGAGAGGGAGCTTTGCTGATCGAAGCTTCTGACGAGGGGGGACTTTTGTACGGAGCCTTTGAATTGATTAAGNNGCTTCAATTAGGGAGTGCTTATGAGGGGATAGATATTCGTAAAGAGCCGGTGATGCCTCTTCGGATGTTGAATCATTGGGATAATATGGATGGCAGCATAGAGCGGGGATATTCAGGAAATTCCTTTTTCTTCGATCAAGATGAAATCCTTGTGAACGAGAGAACAGTCACTTATGCAAGAATGCTTGCTTCGGTTGGTATTAACGGTACAGTGATCAACAATGTAAATGTGAAGGATGCCGCAACATGGCTGATTACGGACAGATACTTTGAAAAGCTTCGTCAGCTTTCGGAAATTTTTGCAGATTATGGCATTAAGCTTTTTCTTTCACTTAATTATGCGGCTCCTGTGGAGCTTGGAGNATTAACCAGTGCCGNTCCTTTATCAGAAGNGGTAAGGGAATGGTGGAAGAGACGGATGAAGCTTGTTTTTGAACAGATACCGAATTTGGGAGGTTTTCTGATTAAGGCGGATTCGGAAGGGCGTCCCGGACCTTTTACCTACGGAAGGACTCATGCGGACGGCGCCAATATGCTGGCAGAGGCAGTGGAACCCTATGGAGGGTTAATTATCTGGCGCTGTTTTGTATATAATTGTAAACAGGACTGGAGAGATTACAAAACTGATCGTGCAAGATCGGGCTATGACAATTTTATAGAGCTTGACGGCACTTTTCGCGACAATGTAATATTGCAGATCAAGAATGGACCAATGGNNTTTCAGGTCAGGGAACCGGTGCATCCTCTGTTTNNCGNACTNAAAGCTACCAATCAGATGCTGGAGGTACAGATTGCACAGGAATACACAGGACAGCAGAGACATGTGTGCTACCTTATTCCTATGTTTAAACAGGTTCTGAGTTTCCGTACCTATGCGGCAGAGACGGATGATACCGTGGAAGGTATTGTATCAGGCAGAACCTTTAATCAGACAAAATGCGGTATGGCAGCGGTGGCAAATACCGGAAATGACGAGAATTGGACCGGGCATGATCTGGCAGCGGCTAATCTTTACGGATTTGGAAGGCTTGCTTTTGATCCTTCGATTTCGGCAGAAGAGCTGGCCGAGGAGTGGATCCTTAGAACTTTCGGTGAAGATAAGGAGGTTCGTGAGGTTCTGATCTTCATATTGATGAATTCCTGGAGGGCGTATGAGATGTATAATGCGCCGCTTGGAATTGGATGGATGGTCAATCCGAATTATCATTACGGTCCCAATGTGGACGGCTATGAGTATGACAGGTGGGGGACCTATCATCGGGCTGATCATGTAGGAATTGGTGTTGACAGAAGTCATCACGGAACAGGGTATGCAGGTCTTTACAGAGAACCGAATGCTTCTATGTATGACAGTCCGGAAAGCTGCCCTGACGAGCTTTTGCTTTTCTTTCATCATATGCCATACAATCATAAGCTTCAAAGCGGTAAGACGGTAATTCAGCATATTTATGATACCCATTTTGAAGGGGTAGAGCTGGTAGACGAAATGGTGAGGCGTTTTGAAAGTCTGGAAGGAAAACTCCCGGATAAAGTTTACCAGAGGATGCTGGATCGGTTTCACCATCAAAAGGAACATTCCAGAGAATGGAGAGACCAGATCAATACTTATTTTTACCGCAAGAGCGGTATTGCTGATGAAAAGGGAAGAAAAATTTTTTAGCGGAAGGTTTCCGCTTGGGAAGGAAAAATAGGGAAGGAATTTGGGAGGTGTTAAAGTAATGGCTAAGGCGAAAACAAGTAAACCAGTCGTCGAAAAGAAAGGTAGTACCCGTTCGTATCTGAAAAGATACTGGCAGCTCTATTTGCTTTTGAGTTTGCCGCTTCTGTACCTTTTGGTTTTCAAGTATATACCTATGGTATATATCCAGATTGCATTCAAGAAGTACAGTATCATACAGAACGTATGGGAAATGCCGTGGGCTAAAAAACATGGTTTTGAGTATTTTATTCAGGCCTTTGGAAGTAATGATTTCCGCCGTGCATTGCGCAATACGGTGGTTTTGAATCTGCTGGATCTGGTGGTCGGTTTCCCGGCACCGATTATCTTTGCATTGATTTTGAATGAGTTGTGCTTTAAGCGTTTTAAGAAAGTGGTACAGACAGTTGCATATATGCCTCACTTTCTTTCATGGGTCATCATTTACAGTCTGGCATTGCAGCTTTTTGCTCCCGGTGAAGGTCTGGTGAATATGGCTATTGAGCGTCTGGGTGGTTCATCTATTCCATTTTTGAATGATGCAGCCCATTGGATTGGTACTTATATCGGCGTAGGTGTATGGCAGAATTTTGGCTGGGGTTCTATCGTATATCTGGCGGCGATTGCCGGTATCAACTCAGAGCTTTACGAGGCGGCTTCCGTGGATGGAGCGGGACGCTTCAGCAAAATGTGGCATATCACTCTTCCGGGTATTAAGCCTACAATTATAGTTTTGTTGATTATGAATCTGGGTAATATTTTAGGAAGTAATTTTGACCGTCCCTTCGCATTCCAGAATAATCTGGTCATGAATGTAGCGGATGTAATTTCCACTTATGTATACCGGACTGGTATCAAGGGACTACAGTTCTCTCTTACAACTGCGGTGGGCCTGTTCCAGTCGGTAGTCGGCGTGTTCTTCCTGCTGGCAGCTAACTGGCTGTCCAGAAAGTTTGGAGAAAGGGGGATCTGGTAATGAAAGTAAAATCAACCTCTGCAAAGGTCGGCGATTGGATTTTTGTTTTAATCTGTGTGCTGATCAGTATAATCTGTGTGGTACCGATGATAAATCTGCTTGCGAAATCCTTAAGTTCAACCGAGTATCTGGTAAGAAATGCGGTTTCACTCTGGCCAAAGGGATTTAATCTGGATGCATATAAGACGGTTTTGAGCGATCCCAAGTATATCAGATCGTTCTTCTGGACAGTGTTTTTGACAGTAGTTTGTACGCTGGTTTCTCTATCCATGACGATCCTGTGTGCTTATCCGTTAATTTTCGATAAGTTAAAAGGCCGTGGAGTGATTAACATTATTATCACGATCACTATGTTTTTCAATGCAGGTACGATCCCGAACTATCTGCTTATGCAGAATCTGGGATTATTGGATAATCCATTGGTATTGATCGTTCCCAGCTGTCTGAGCGTTTACAACATGATCATTATGAGAAGCTTCTTCTATGGCATTCCAGAGAGCTTAAGAGAGTCTGCGGAAATAGACGGAGCAACTTTCATTCAGATCATGATGAAGATTTATGTGCCACTGTCCAAACCGGTTATGGCTACCTTGGCATTGTTCTATGCGGTGGGACGCTGGAACGGTTATTCGGATGCATTGCTGTATGTAAAGAAGGCGGAGTTATATCCGTTACAGCTGTTGCTGTACAATATTATCAATAACATTAATTCGGTAGAAGTAGCAACGCAGGAAGGCTTCTCTTCGCCGGGACTTACAGCATCCTTAAAAGCGGCGATCGTCATGTTTTCAACCGTGCCGATCCTGTGCATATATCCCTGGCTGCAGAAATACTTTATTCACGGCGTGACCATGGGAGCAGTAAAGGAATAATCGAATCTTTATTAATCAGATTCGTTCATTCAAATAAAACCAAAATAGGGAGGTAAAAAGATGAAGAAAAAACTAATTGCTATCCTGCTTGCAGGCGCTATGGTAGCTCTGACAGCATGTGGTGGCGGCAACGCAGATACTCCTTCTACTCCGAGCGCAGATACTTCTGCAAGTGATTCTCAGGGATCCGAAGCGGGAGATGCACAAGATGCAGAAGAAGCAGGAAATTCAGGAGAAGAGGCAGCTGCAACAGGTGAACTGGTAGATGGCAAGTTTGCAGAAACCAGACACATTACGGTTGAGGTTTATGACCGCGGAAACGATGGTGGTTCTGACCCTACCAACAACATGTACACCGAGTACATTAAGAAGGGAATGCTGGAAGACCACAACGTTGAGGTTGAATTTGTAAAGGTTCCCAGATGGACTGAGGTGGAGGAGATCAATAACCTTCTTGCAGCAGGAACAGCCCCTGATATCTGCGTAACTTACAGTTACCCTACCGTTCTCACTTATGCTGAGATGGGAGGAGTTCTTGATCTGAGCAGTTATGTAGAGGATTACAAGGCTGAGCTGCCTAATCTGTGGGATTGGCTTGGTGAAACCAATATTAATTGGGATAAGGATCCTGTAAATGGCACTATTTGGGCAATCGAAGGAAAGCTGGCGGTTAACAATCGTATTAACACCTTTGTTCGTAAGGACTGGCTGGATGCATTGGGACTGGCTGAACCTACCACAACAGAAGAGTTTGAGGCAATGCTGATTGCGTTTGAAGAAAACAAAGAGACACTTCTTGGCGCAGATGCAGACAAAATGATTCCCTACTCTGTAAGCTATGATGTGGGCTGGAGAGCCGCTACTTTGATTGAATCATTTATTGATCCGGACATTACTGACAGAGAGTATTATATCAATGGATATGATGACAGAAAGTTAACCCAGAACGGCACCAAAGAAGCTGTAAGGCTTTTGAATAAATGGTACAATCAGGGTCTTCTGTGGGATAATTTTGCACTGTACGGAAGCGGTGATACAACGGAAGATGACATGATGAAGGCAGGTTATGTAGGAGCTTTCTCTCATAACTGGGATTATCCTTTCCGTAACGGTGAGGACAGCATCAATGTAAACCTGCAGAGAAACGTAGGCGAGGATGCCTGCTATGTAGTAATCGATCCTTTTGATGATTCCAAGGGAACACATACCAAATATGTGTCCAGTACTGCTGGAGATCGTAAGATCTTCTTCCCGCATACCAATGATGAGCCTCTGGCTAGTATGCTGTATCTTGACTGGATCAGTGATCCGGAGCATATTCAGTATCTGCAGATTGGTGATGAAGGCGTAACGCACAATGTATTGGAGAGCGGCGCAATTCAGACTGTTGCAGCAACCGGTGATCCGATCATGAACTCCGGTATGAACATTGACTATACAATTACCTGTAACGGATTACACTTAGCTACTGAAGAACTGACAAAGCTTTCACAGGCATACAACTATGCAGGTATCGATCCTGAGATCGTTTCACATGCAGATGTGGTTGCACAGACCAATGCAGTTCCTGCTAAGAACGTTAACGTGGGAGCTATTGAAGCAGAAGATAATATTGGTGATACCTTAAGCGCTAAGCGTGATCAGGTTTATGACAATGCAGTTAGTGCTTCTGAAGCTGATTTTGACAGCGTTTGGGACAGCATGCTTGCAGAGTATCTGAGCTCAGGCGGCCAGGCAATTATGGATGAGCGTGCTGCAAAATGGCAGGAAGTATTTGGCGATGCAGATATGCTTCCTTAAGGACTGGATAAAGTTTTAATAAAGTAACAATTCAAAGGAGCTGTTGCCAAAGTAGATTCAATCTACTGGAGCAATGGCTCCTTTTTGCAATTTCAAGTAACTCGCAATTGTTGTCCGGTAAATGATGATGTATAATTATAGCATTACTTCTAACATTACTTCTAACATTCACAGATATGACGGGAATTACTAATCGAATTGCAGAATGGAGGTTTACATGAAATATTTGACAGTGATACTCGGTATCTTTGGATTAGAGCTGGGCATTAAAAATTATATAGAAAAGTCACTGGAAGAAGGGGAAAAAAGCCCAAAATGTAAGAAGGCTCTTGTGATTCGCAAATACCATAATCGGGGAGCATTTCTCAACATGGGCGAGAGAAGGCCATGGATTGTGGCGGCTCTATCGGTGATCCTTACACTGCTTCTTTCGGGATTTTTTGTGTTTACCCTTACTATGGCAGGAGGAGGAATGCTGCAATGGGGACTTACGCTGATGCTTGGCGGTGCCTATAGTAACACCTATGACCGGATCAGGCGGAAATATGTGGTGGATTATGTAAGCTTTAATGTGCCGTTTAAGAAACTGAAACAGGTGGTGTTTAATATCAGTGACTTTTGCATTATGATCGGTGCTATGCTCAGTGTCATATCGGAAATATGTAAAAAACAAACTTGACAAAATCCTTGCGATAGTTTATTGTATTAATAAAGTAATACAATAATACAAAGAAAGGACGACGAGAATGGCATGGAGTTTAAATTCTGACAGACCGATCTATGCCCAGATTCTTGAAGTGATACAGATTCGAATCATTTCAGGAGTTTATAAGCCGGGAGAGAAGATTCCCAGTGTGCGTGAGCTGGCGGCCGAGGCAGGGGTTAATCCCAATACGATGCAGAAGGCGCTTACAGAGCTAGAGCGGAGCGGGCTTGTGATGGCTGTAAGAACCAGCGGGCGTATGGTGACTGAGGATATGGAAATGATCAGACAAACCAGAGAGCAGCTTGCCAGAGAGCAGGTGCAGGAATTTATTGACAGAATGGAAAAGCTTGGATTCAGCAGGGAGGAAGTACGCAGGCTTTTGGAACAGGAGGAAGGACATGAGTGAGTTGGTACAGATCCATAATCTTACCAAGGTATATGATAAGAAAAAGATGGCGTTGGATCATGTGAATCTTATGATTCCCAGAGGGAAAATCATAGGATTATTGGGGCCTAACGGAAGTGGAAAGACTACTTTGATTAAACTGATCAGCGGCCTTTTGATGCCTACGGAAGGAGATGTGCTGATTAACGGCAATAAACCGGGAGTGGTTACCAAGGCTCAGGTTTCTTATCTTCCGGAAAGAACCTACTTTCAGAGTAGTATGAAGGTCAAAGAACTGATTGATTACTTTGCGGATTTTTACAAAGATTTCAGCAGGGAGCGCGCCAGAGAGCTTCTTCGGAATCTGAATATTGATGAACAGGCAAGGCTGAAAACACTTTCCAAGGGAACGAAAGAAAAGGTTCAGCTGATTATGGTTATGAGCCGTGATGCACAGTTGTTCCTTTTGGATGAACCGATTGCCGGCGTCGATCCGGCGGCAAGAGATTACATTTTAAGGACGATCATCACCAACTACAACAGTAATGCCACGATACTGATTTCCACTCATTTAATTTCCGACATCGAAAACATATTAGATGAAGTGATATTTATACGTGACGGACGGGTAGTTCTTCAGGACACGGTTGAAAATATTCGTGGACGAAAAGGCAAATCAGTGGATGCGTATTTCAGGGAGGTGTTCGTATGTTAGGAAAATTGATGAGACATGAATGGTTGTCTGTATGGAAGCTGCCTACACTTTTAATTGGTGTATTGTTAGTTGCATCCCTGCTGTGCGGAGCAAGTTTTGCCTTGCCGATGTGGGAGAGTGACTGGGTCGGGCTTGAGCTTTCCGCAGTTTCAATGTTTTTGCTGTATTATATGTCCATTATTGTATGCAGCGTTGGTATCTCGGTATATATGGCTGTTCGGTTTTACAAAAGCATGTTTACGGACGAAGGTTATCTGACACATACGCTTCCCGCAACCAGCCATCAATTATTGCTTTCCAAAGTCATTACCATGACCTGCTGGAATCTGATCAGTGTGATCGGCATTGTGGTCAGCATATTCATCTTAGGGGGGAGTGTATACCTTTTCTTAATGGATAATTTCAACAGTCTGGGCCATGAGTTCCGAAGGCTGATGCACGAGTTTGCTCAGTTTGAAGAATTGAGGGGATTTTTGGGACTGATGTTTACTTCGCTTTTTATGATTATTGTTTCGACTTTCGGTGGAACCATGATGATTGTTGGGGCGATTTCCCTTGGACAGCTGGTGCGTAAGCATAGAATCCTTGGGGCCATCGGGGCATATTTCGGGATTTCGACTGTGATTCAGATTGTCTCAACGATTGCAATGTTCCCGATTATGTTTGGAGCTGCCATGGCTAATCAGAGAGATATTTTTTCTGTCTATAATACGATGTATTTGATGATAGGCTTGGTGTATGCTGGAATTGGAGTAGGGCTTTATTTCCTTAGTGAATATCTGATCCGCAGACAGCTTGACCTGGAATAAACGAGTTGTTGCAGCAGCTTTTATAACGCGGTAGCAGCTGCCGGATTTTTTACAAGAAAACCCGTCTGTCGGTTAATGGCCGATAGGCGGGTATTTTGATGAAAACAGAATGCGGCAGGTAAAAATTTACAAGGTGANCAAAGTTCNTGCTTTTCCCTTTANGGCTTCTGCTACGGTTTCTANGGAAGTNATCAGAACACTTCCTTCCCTGTTAGAAGAAAGGAAGGAGATGGCAGCTNNAATTTTCGNGAGNATGGTGCCTTNGCCAAATNCANCCTTTGCAATCATTTCTTCGGCTTCCTTTACGGTAAGAGCCGAAANGGGTGTCTGATCCTCNTTGCCGAAATTCCGGTAAACATTGGGAACGGAAGTAAGAATAATCAGCTGATCAGCGCACAAATCAGCAGCCAGCTTCCCGGCTATCATATCTTTTTCTATTACTGCAGAAGCACCCCGAAGCGCATGCTTTTGCTCTATCACGGGAATGCCGCCGCCGCCGCAGGCAATGACAATCTGTCCCGCTTCTGCGAGGGTTCGGATGGCTTCAATTTCTACAATATCAATAGGGCTGGGAGCGGCAATAATCCGGCGGAAGCCTTTGCCCGGTTCTTCCTGCACATAATTTCCTTTTTTAATTTCCATTTCTGCATCTTCGGCAGACATATATCTTCCAATCAGCTTTGTTGGTTCGTAGAAAGCCTCGTCATAAGGATCTACAGTCACCTGTGTCAAAATGGTGGAAACCGTTTTGCTGATTCCACGGCTTAAAAGCTCTGCTTTCAGGGAATTCTGAATGTCATAACCTACATATCCCTGGCTCATGGCGCTGCATACACACATAGGAGTGGGGGTGTAATCAATGTATAGACGGCGCAGTTCGGTCATTGCCTTGTGGATCATGCTGATCTGCGGGCCGTTACTGTGGGTAATCGTTAACTGATAGCCCGCTTCCACCAGATCAGCAAGCGCCTTTGCGGTGATTTTGACGGCATCCCACTGCTCTAAGGTGGTATGGCCAAGTGCATTATGTCCCAGCGATACGACTGCTTTTTTTCTGCTCATCATATTGAAACCTTCTTTCTTGAATATTCGTAATTGGTGTTTTCTATGACGTAACACCCTGAAATCTGACTGCATTCAGTATACCAAAATGCGGAAGATTTGTATAGGAGAAGAACTGTTACATTTGAGTAATCGGTTTCCTTCATTGCAAGGAAGCCGGCTTTGTGGTATGATAGGTCAGTATAATCAAAATCTTGTCAGGGCAGAGGGAACGGCGCGGCAGGTACTGCGAGATGAGTGTTTATCAAAGAAGCGCGAAAAGACCGGAAAGGGGTATGAAGATACATATGGAAACTATGATTCAGATTAAGGATGTCACCAAGACCTTTGTGGGCAGAGATAACACCGTGGAAGCATTAAAGGGAATCAATCTGGAGGTTCACAAAGGAGAGATCTACGGAATTATCGGTATGAGCGGTGCCGGAAAATCCACATTGGTCAGATGCCTTAACTTTTTGGAACGTCCAACCAGCGGAACTGTTTTGATCGAAGGTAAAGACCTGTCAGAAATGAAGGACAGCGAACTTCGGAAGATGCGCACTCAGGTGGCAATGATCTTTCAGCATTTTAATCTGTTAATGCAAAGGACTGTCATTGATAATATTTGTTTTCCTATGGAGATTGCCAAAAAGCCGAAATATGAGGCATATAAAAGGGCAAAAGAACTTTTGGAGATCGTAGGACTTTCGGAGAAAGCGAAGGCGTATCCGGCACAGCTTTCCGGCGGACAAAAACAACGCGTGGCGATAGCCAGAGCACTTGCCACCAATCCGAAGATTCTTTTGTGCGATGAGGCGACCAGTGCACTGGATCCGACGACAACCAAGTCAATTCTGGCTTTGCTGAAAGAAATTAACCAGAAATACGGAATCACCATTGTGATCATTACTCATGAGATGTCGGTAGTGCAGGAAATCTGTTCTCATGTTGCGATCATTGATGAGGGAACCCTGGCAGAAACCGGCACAGTGGAAGAGGTCTTCCAAAGACCGAAGAGCCGGGCAGCAAAGAAGCTCGTAATCCAGGGAGATACGGCACCGAAGATGGAAATGAAGGGCAGGCGATGCATTCGTATTGTCTTTTCCAGCAATTCCTCTTACGAACCGGTAATTGCCAATATGGTATTGACTTGTAAGACGCCGGTAAATATCCTTTTGGCGGATACCAGAGATATCGGCGGCGTGGCGCACGGACAGATGATTTTGCAGCTTCCGGAAGATCGGGAGACGGCAGAAAAGATGATACAGTATTTAAAGGATAGAAAACTGGAAGTGGAGGAGCTTGATAATTATGTGGGATAATCAGACAATTATGATGGTCGTCGAAGGTACCGGCGTAACTTTGTATATGACACTGGTATCGGCACTTATAGCTTATCTTTTGGGTCTTCCTATGGGAATTGCACTGGTGGTGATGGCACCGGGAGGATTAAAGCCCAATAAAGTGATCTATAAAATTCTTGATATTGTAGTGAATATTGTGAGAAGTATTCCGTTTCTGATTCTGCTGATGCTGGTCATTCCTTTTACCCGCTTTGTTGTCGGGAGAAGCTATGGAGCAACGGCCACTATCGTGCCGTTATCGCTTGCAGCAGCCCCTTTTGTGGCAAGGCTGGTGGAATCCTCTCTCCTTGAGGTGGATCACGGAGTGATTGAAGCAGCACAGAGCATGGGAGCAAGCCTTTGGAACATTATCTGGAAGGTCCTTCTTGCAGAGGCGAGAACATCCCTGATTGTGGGTGCAACCATTGCTCTGGGAACTATTTTGGGGTATTCTGCTATGGCAGGCGTAGTAGGCGGCGGCGGCTTGGGTGATATTGCTATCCGTTACGGTTATTACCGTTACCAAGTAGATATCATGATCGTGACAGTCGTGCTTCTAGTGGGATTGGTGCAGATCCTGCAGATATTAGGAACCAAGCTATCCAAAAAACTGGACCGCAGGCTTACAAGGTAAACGACAGACATCGGAGTCTGTGCAGTTATTCATAGGTTATGGTCTGCATATCTTTAAAATCTCTGGGAGAGATGCCGTATTCCTTTTTGAAGGCACGGTAAAAACTGGAATAATCACCGAAACCAAACGTCTGGTAGGTCTGTGTGATGCTTGCTTCGCCAAGAAGGGCATTGTGGCAGAGGGCCAGGCGTTTTTTGGTGATATACTGGTGAATGGACATACCAAGGTTATCCTTGAATACATGTGCAATATGGTACTTGCTGACAAAAAATTCCTTTGCCAGAAGCTCTAGGGAAAGATCTTGATCTAGATGATCTTCGATATAGCGGATCAAATTTTGATATAGTGACATTTCGTGTGATTTTTTCTTCGGCATATTTCTTTCATGGATCAAGCGATTTAAATATAATACCAGCTGATTGACATACAAAGAAATTTGTGCGTTTTTGCCAAAGCGATCAGCGTTCATTTCTTCGAGCAATTCCAGAATCCGGGACTGTAGCGAGTTGAAAGTGATCCGGTCATTCGGAAAAAGATATTTCCGATGTTTTTCTACATAATCCATAAGATAAACGTAATCCGGCGAAAGCGCTTTAAGATGCTGGCAATATTCCTGACTGATCCAAAACACAAATCTTCGGTAAGGAATGTCCGTGTCGTGAATAATGGGGCAGTGGGGAATATGGGGAGGGATAAGCATTACATCTCCATATTTTACGGGGTAAAGGGTCTCGTCAATTTGAATACTTACGATTCCCTCCAGAAAAAAATAGAATTCATAGTAATCATGGGAGTGAAGTTCCACTTTTGACAGGTTGCGGTCATTGTAGTAATAAAATTCAAAATCCTTCGACAGCATGTACTGTCTGGTCTGAAAACGGGTCTCCGGGATTTTTCTCATGGCAGATTCCTTTCTGGGTTGTCAGGCTGTAAAGCGGAATGCATGGCATTAAGAAAAATGTATCCGTTCAGTCATGCCATTCATAGGTCATCAGGATATCACACATCCGCAATTTTTGCAATATACACAACAATCTAGTCAATGAAATTTTTTGGGATGTTATTTATAATAAAGGCAAAGGTTTTGAATTTAGAAACGGAGGCAGAAAACAATGGAAATGACACTCAGATGGTATGCAAGTAAGTTTGATACGGTTACACTGAAGCAGATCCGCCAGATACCGGGGGTAAAGGGCGTGATTACCACACTTTATGATACGGCACCGGGGGAGGTATGGAGTCAGGAGAGGATTCACGCGCTGAAAGAAGAGGTGGAGGCTTCAGGACTGCATATTGCCGGAATTGAGAGCGTGAATATTCATGATGATATTAAAATTGGAGGAGGAGATAGGGATCAGTATATTGCCAATTATATTGAAACATTGGAAAATCTCGGAAAAGAAGATATTCATCTGGTATGTTACAATTTTATGCCGGTTTTTGACTGGACAAGGACGGAACTTGCAAGAGTAAGGCCGGACGGTTCTACCGTGCTTGCCTACACCCAGGAAGCGGTAGACGCACTGGATCCGGAGAAGATGTTTGAGTCCATTGCGGGGGATACCAATGGAACGGTGATGCCGGGGTGGGAGCCGGAACGCATGGCAAGAGTAAAAGAACTTTTTGAGATGTATAAGGATGTGGACGGAGAAAAGCTGTTTGCTAATTTGAAGTATTTTTTGGAAAAGATCATGCCGGTGTGCAACCAGTATGATATTAAGATGGCAATTCATCCCGATGATCCGGCATGGAGTGTTTTCGGACTGCCGAGGATCATCATCAATAAAGAGAATATTTTGAGAATGATGAAAATGGTGGACGATCCCCACAATGGAGTTACCTTTTGTTCCGGTTCTTATGGGACGAATTTGGAGAATGATCTGCCNGATATGATNCGTTCCCTGAAAGGNANGATTCATTTTGCNCATGTGCGGAATTTGAAATTTATCACGCCGGATAACTTTGAAGAGGCGGCACATTTGTCCGCGGATGGAAGCTTTGACATGTATGAGANCATGAAANCGCTGTANGATNTNGGATTTGAAGGACCTATCCGCCCGGACCACGGAAGAATGATCTGGGATGAGGTGGCGATGCCGGGTTACGGCCTGTATGACAGAGCGTTAGGAGCAGCTTATTTGAACGGACTTTGGGAAGCCATTACGAAAGGAGCCGAAAGAAAATGAAATTAGATGCAAAAGGGTTACAGGACAGACAGGCATGGAAGGATGCGGGCTATGAGCTGCCGGAGTTTGACAGAGAGCAGATGATTGCAAAGACAAAGGAAAATCCCTTCTGGGTACATTTTGGCGCCGGGAATATTTTTAAAGCATTTTTGGCTAATGTGGTGCAAAAGCTTCTGAAAGAAGGCGTTTTGGACCGGGGACTCGTGGCGGCAGAAGGCTTCGACTATGAGATTGTGGAAAAGATGAACCGTCCGCACGACGATTACAATATATTAGTTACACTGAAAGCGGATGGTAATGTAGAAAAGACCGTGATTGGAAGCATTGCAGAATCTTTCATGCTGGATTCTGGAAATGAGTCAGAATATACGAGAATGAAAGAAATTTTCACAAAGGACTCCCTGCAGATGTGCACCTTCACCATTACAGAAAAGGGTTATAGTCTTGTAGACGGAAAAGGCCAGATCCTTCCGGCAGTGGAAGCAGACTTTCAGGCTGGACCGGGTGCGCCGGTCAGCTATATGGGAAAGGTGACAGCCCTTTTATATGCCCGTTATCAGGCTGGTCAGAAGCCTATTGCCATGGTCAGCACAGATAACTGTTCCCACAACGGAGATAAGCTGTATGCGGCAGTAAATACCTTTGCACAGAAATGGGCGGNAAATNNTCTTGCANNGCAGGGGTTTGTTTCTTATATCAATGATAAGAGCAAGGTCNGCTTTCCCTGGACCATGANCGATAAGNTCACCCCNAGGCCGGNCGCATCCGTGGAAAAGANTTTAATGGAGGACGGCGTGGAAGGATTGGAGCCTGTGATCACATCCAAAAACACATATGTAGCGCCCTTTGTCAATGCGGAGGAGTGTGAATATCTGGTGGTGGAGGATGACTTTCCTAACGGCAGACCAAAGCTGGAAGAGGGAGGTGTAATCTTTACCACAAGAGAAACTGTTGACAAGGTGGAAAAGATGAAGGTCTGCACCTGTTTAAATCCTCTTCACACAGCACTGGCGGTTTATGGCTGTCTCTTAGGTTATCATAAGATATCCGATGAACTGAAGGATGAAGAACTGGTGAAGCTGGTTCAGAGGATTGGTTATGTGGAAGGACTTCCAGTGGTGGTGGATCCCGGTATTCTGGATCCCAAAGAGTTTATCGATACTGTACTTACAGTGCGGGTGCCCAATCCCTTTATGCCGGATACTCCTCAGAGAATTGCCACGGACACCTCTCAGAAGCTTGCTATCNNGTTTGGCGANACGGTGANGGCTTATCNGAAATCNTCGGAGCTGGATGTANAGANTNNTGAGATGATNCCTTTGGTTTTTGCGGGATGGCTCCGCTATCTGATGGCAGTGGATGATCAAGGCAATTCCTTTGAACTTAGTCCGGACCCGCTTCTTGCTACCGTATGCCCTTATGTGAAGGAGCTTACCTTAAAACCGGATCAGGATGTGGAAAGTCAAGTGGCAGAGGTTCTTAAGATGAAACAGATTTTTGGAGTGGATTTATATGAGGCAGGACTGGCCGACATGGTATGCAATTACCTGAAGGAGCTTACCGCAGGTGAAGGGGCTGTTCGCAGCACATTGAAAAAGTATGTATAGGGGGAGTAGCAGATGAAAGCGTTTATGGATAAAGATTTTCTTCTGGAGACGGAGACGGCCCGGCGGTTATACCATGATCACGCAGCCAAAATGCCCATCGTGGACTATCATTGTCANNTCAGTCCCATGGAGATTGCGCAGGATAAGAAATTTGACAATATCACACAAATCTGGCTTTATGGTGACCATTATAAGTGGAGACAGATGCGTTCAAACGGGGTAGAAGAAAAATATATTACGGGAGATGCATCGGATCGGGAGAAGTTTCAAAAGTGGGCAGAAACACTGGAACGGGCAATCGGAAATCCCTTATATCACTGGAGCCATTTGGAATTGCAGAGATATTTTGATTATCATGGAGCATTAAATGGAGATACTGCGCAGGAGGTATGGGAACTGTGTAACCAAAAGCTGGCGCAGCCGGATATGAGTGCTCGAAATCTGATCCTGAAATCCGGCGTGAAGCTGATCTGTACCACAGATGATCCGGCGGACGACTTGAGATGGCATCAGCAGATTGCAGCAGATGAGAGCTTTCCGGTGCAGGTGCTTCCGGCATGGAGACCGGACCGCGCCATGAATTTGGAGAAACCGGATTACCCGGAGTATCTTGCAAAGCTGGGGCAGGCAGCGGAAATGGTTATTGACAGCTTTGCAGCTCTGTGTAAGGCGCTGGATAAGCGGCTTGCCTACTTTGCACAGAACGGATGTCTGATCTCGGACCACGGCCTGGATTATGTGATGTATGCGCCTGCTGATGAAAAGGAAATTGAAACTATTTTTGCAAGACGGCTTGCAGAAGAACAAATCAGCAAGGAAGAAGAGCGAAAGTTTAAGACGGCATTTATGCTGGCAATGGGAAAGGCTTACCATAAGTACGATTGGGCGATGCAGCTTCATTATGGAGTGAAGCGTGACGTTAATAAAGCAGTCTATGCAAAGCTGGGCGCAGATGCGGGAATTGACTGCATCAATAATTACGCGCCATCCGGGGAGATGGCGGATTATTTAAATGCTCTTNCGGNAACGNATGAGCTTCNCAGAACCATCCTTTACAGCTTAAACCCTACGGACGATGCCGCTATCGGAACGATTATCGGCTGCTTTCAAGATTCCTCCGCTGCGGGTAAGATTCAGCAGGGAAGCGCCTGGTGGTTTAATGATCATAAAGCAGGAATGACAAAGCAGCTTACTTCTCTGGCGAGCCTTGGCCTTTTGGGCAACTTTATCGGGATGCTGACGGATTCCAGAAGCTTTTTGTCCTATGCCAGACATGAATATTTCCGCCGGATCCTGTGTAATCTCATCGGCGGATGGGTAGAAAACGGGGAATATCCGGCAGATAAAAAAGTACTGGGAAATCTGGTGGAGGACATCTCCTATCGGAATGCAGTGAGGTATTTTGGATTCAAGGAATTGTAATTTCAGGAAATTTCAGATAAAAATTGTTTTTCTTTAATACCTATGGTACAATTCTTAAGTAACATATAATACAGAATAGGGAGAAAGCAATGTTAGAGAAACTGAAGAAAAAGAGTATTATGAAAACACTGCCTACCGTAATTATTATGCTGGCAGTAGGCATAGGGTTGATTTTGCTGGAGTTTTCCAATGTGAAGTCGCTGATGCGGGGGCATGTGGAATTTGAATCACTTGCACCGGATGAGATTAATGGTGATCTTATTGTAGATGTGACTCTTTACGATAATTTCGGCTGTTACATGGAGCAGTATGAGGAAAACACCAAGACGCATTCACGGCGTACGACAGACCTATATTATGTGATCTGGACAGGGGATGATAATGCAGAAGATTTCCGGTATATGGGAATTAAAGTTCCCGTCTCCGATGAAAAGGCCATGGAAGATATGGCGGAAGCAACCTATTATGGTGACGAGTATTCGGAACCTCTTAAGTATTCCGGTGCGATTAATAAGATGACCAAAGAGGAATATAAATATTTTGCGGAATACTTTGAAGGCTCTGACATTTCAGAAGATGAGATGGATGACTGGACGCTTCCATATTACATTAATGTAGGAGCTCTTACGGGCGGAGCGGCCACATCAGCATGGGTGATAGCCGGTATTGGAGTAGTAGTAGTTCTGATTGCAGTGATTCTGCTGGTTCTGGCAATGACTGGCAGCAAGCTGAAAGCCTTTAAGAAAGAGCTGGCTGAGACAGGAATCGATGAGTCAAGCGTGGATTATGAATATGAGAACGCGGTTGTGTTCCATGCAGGAAGCGATCTGCGTGTAGGACGCCGCCTGACTTTCTTTGTTGTGGGAAGCAAGCCTCATGTGATTTCCAACGATAAGCTGGTATGGGCTTATCAGTCAACAACAACACATCGTACCAACGGCATCAAGACAGGAACGACCTATGCAGTGATGCTGAGGACACTGGATAAAAAGAGCTTCGTGGTTTCTGTATCCAAGGAAGCACAGGCGCAGGAAGCTCTGCAGTACATCAGTGAACATATTCCCGGCGCAATTGTGGGATATGATGATAATCTGAACAAAATGTTCCAGAAGGACTTCCAGAATTTCCTGCAGTTGAAGTATAATCAGAGAGAACAGAATGATGCTTTTTAAATGTAATTGAAAGGAACACATTTTCATGAAACTTAAGGCCCCCACCGCATGTTGATGGGGGCTTTGATTTGCGCGGAAGGCATAAGCCAAGCTGGAATGCCTGCATTCCAATTTGGCGTCACCCGCGAACGTGAGAAACTCGCAAAGCGTGTTTCTCATCGTTTTGGTGTGAACTGCTAAAAAAATGACTGTCAGTTAGCAATTATTGAGTAGTCGTTTTTTTTCTTTTTTTGTAAAATATTTTTAAGAAAAAGGACAGGAGATTTTACTCTATGCAGACGGCTCATAATCCGATTTTAAAAGGCTTCTATCCGGACCCTTCAATTTGCAGGGTTGGAGGAGACTATTATCTTGTAAATTCTACCTTTTCTTATGTTCCCGGAGTGCCTGTATTTCACAGCACGAATCTGGCGGATTGGGAGCAGATCGGAAATGTACTCACACGCAAGAGTCAGCTCGTATTGGATGGAGCAGCGATGTCAAGAGGAATCTTTGCACCAACCATTCGTTACCATAAGGGACTTTTTTATATGATCACCACGAACGTTTCTTATGGAGGCAATTTTTATGTAACAGCGTCTGATCCGGCAGGGGAGTGGTCTGATCCGGTTTACTTAAAGGTACCGGAAGGAGTGGATGCCGGAATTGATCCGTCCCTCTATTTTGAGGGTGATAAATGTTATTATGTGGGACAAAGGCAGAAGGCGGATGCACGTTTCTATGGAGATTGTGAGGTCTGGCTTCAGGAGCTTGACCTTGCAAAAGGAGAGCTTGTGGGGAAGGAGTATTCTCTTTATGCGGGAGCTATGAAGGACGCCTGCTGGGTAGAGGGACCGCATCTTTATAAGATTGGCGATTACTATTATATCACCTGTGCGGAGATGGGAACCAGCTTTGAACACAGCATTTGTGTGGCGAGGAGTAAAATGCTTACCGGCCCTTATGAAAATTATAAATGCAATCCCCTTCTGACACACCGCCATTTAGGGAGAAATTATCCGATACAGAATATCGGGCACGGAGATTTAGTGGATACACCGGAAGGGGAATGGTACCTTGTAATGCTTGGAACCCGGCCCTTAAGAGGTGCGGCGCAGCTGGGACGAGAGACCTTTCTTGCAAAGGTAGAGTGGGAAGAGGGATGGCCGGTGGTAAACCCCGGTGAAGGAAGAGTTCTTTGGGAGCAGACGGTGCAGGAGACAGTAGAAGAACCCGGGAAGGAGCTGGCAGCGGAAGAATCCGTGGAAGAGCAGGCGGAAGAAAGCGGAAAGCAGGCTGAGAGTGCAGAACCAGTAAGGGTTCCGGCATTTGCCCTTCAAATGGAAATGAAGTTTACCACCCCCAGGGATATTCGCTTTTTAACTTTTAGGCATCCAGCCGATGATATGATTCGAATTATTAGCGAGAAGGAATGTGAATTAAAGTGTGCAGATGCGGCACCGGAAGATACAGAAGGAATGATTTCTTATTTGGGAATACGCCAGCAGGACCAATGTTTTTCCATAAAGGTGCAGGTGGGAACCAAACTGCCGAAAGGTGCGGGAGCAGGTCTTTTGTACCTGTATAATGATGATAATTATATCTGTCTGCTGTTTAGGCAGCAGGAAGGAAAACCTCAGGTATCCATCGAGAAGAGAGAACAAGGGCTTATGCAGTCCTTTGGAAATATTCTGCCCGAGAAAGAAACACAGTATTTGGAGGCAGATTGGCTGGATATGGAGATCCGGGGAAAAGATCAGAGGGCAGAGTTCTTTGTGCAGGGACATAAGATTGGAGAAGCAGCGGTAGATTTTATGTGTGCAGAGCGTGCCGGTGGTTTTGTAGGATGCACATATGGGATTTACGCGCTGGGCCGAGAGGAAGGCTATGCGCGGTTTCGTAATCTGCAGGTAGAATACTGTGCAGGAGAGGCAGAAGCCGGAGCGTAGCATGATGTCTGCAAAAGAATGCTAAATTTCTTTAAAATGTCCGGTTGTGCAGGTAAAGAAAGTTTACTATAATAAAACTATGTAAGAGAAAAGGAGGGTTATCATGCTGTACATAGGTGTTGATTTGGGTACAAGCGCTGTGAAGCTGCTTCTGATGGATGGAGAAGGTAAAATTCAGAAGATTGTATCTAAGGAGTATCCCATTTATTTTCCCAATCCGGGTTGGTCGGAGCAGAAGCCGGAGGACTGGTTTGCTCAGACCATGGAGGGAATTAAGGAATTGATCGCGGAGGCAGATGCAAGTCAGATTGCAGGAATCAGTTTTGGCGGTCAGATGCACGGACTTGTGATTCTTGATCAGGAGGATCAGGTGATTCGTCCGGCGCTTTTGTGGAATGACGGAAGAACTTATGAGGAATGTGATTACTTAAACAATGTAATCGGGAAGGAGAAGCTTTCTGAGTATACTGCGAATATTTCCTTTACCGGCTTTACCGCACCTAAGATTTTGTGGGTAAAGAATAAGGAGCCGGAAAATTTTGCAAAGATTGCTAAGATCATGCTTCCAAAGGATTACATTGCTTATAAGCTCACAGGAGTTAACTGTACGGACGTTTCCGATGCTTCCGGTATGCTTCTCTTGGATGTAAAGAACCGCTGCTGGTCTAAGGAAATGTGCGATATCTGCGGAATTACCGTGGATATGCTTCCCAAGCTTTATGAGAGCTATGAATGTGTGGGAACTGTGAAGGCAGAAATTGCCAAAGAACTTGGAATTCCGGAGACCGTAAAGGTGGCAGCAGGTGCTGGAGACAATGCTGCAGCGGCAGTAGGAACCGGAACGGTAGGTGAGGGAATGTGTAATATTTCCCTTGGAACCAGCGGAACGATCTTTATTTCGTCCAAAAACTTTGGTGTGGATAAATTCAATGCGCTTCATGCGTTTGCTCATGCGGACGGAAATTATCATCTGATGGGCTGTATGCTCAGCGCTGCATCCTGTAATAAGTGGTGGATGGAGGATATTATCGGAACAGATAAGTATGCTGACGAGCAGAAGGATATTGCCAAGCTTGGTGAGAATCATGTATACTTCCTGCCCTATTTGATGGGCGAGAGATCGCCCCACAACAATCCCAATGCCAGAGGAACCTTTATCGGTATGACCATGGATACTTCCAGAGCAGATATGACCCAGGCAGTGCTTGAGGGTGTTGCATTTGCACTTCGTGATTCTTTGGAAGTGGCAAAGTCTCTGGGAATAAAACTGGAGAGAACTAAGATTTGTGGCGGCGGAGCTAAGAGTCCTCTTTGGAAAAAGATGATTGCGAATATTCTGAATTTGAAGGTGGATGTAATCGAGAGCGAGGAAGGTCCTGCTCTTGGCGGTGCAATGCTTGCAGCAGTTGCCTGCGGCGAATATGAGAGCGTGGAAGCGGCAGCAGAAAAGATTGTCAAGATCATTGACACGGTAGAGCCGGATCCGGAACTGGTTGAAAAGTATGAGGCAAGATATCAGCAGTTCAAGGAAATTTATCCGGCATGCAAGCCTTTGTTTGAAATCATTAAATAAATTGAAAAGGAGAAAGGTATGAAAGTTTACAGTGTGACAGACGACCGCTTTAAAAAGTACGGAAAGGTTATTAAAGGCATTGATTTCTCCGAGCTGGTAAAGACCATGGAAGAGGTTACCCCGCTTCCCGAGGGTGTGGAATATGTTCCCGGTCTGGCAGAGCTGGAGGCACTCCCGGTGATGAAGGAGCTGACGGATAAGACCTACGGAGAACTGCCGATTCAGATAGGCTACTGCAACGGACATAACTCTATGTTAAATGCCCTTGAGTATCACAGAAGCTCTGAGATTAATGTAGCGGCTACCGATGCGATCCTGATGCTGGGAAGTCAGCAGGACATCACCGATGACTTTACTTATGATACTTCGCTGGTGGAAGCATTCCTTGTACCGAAGGGAACAGCAGTAGAAGTATATGCTACATCACTTCATTATGCACCTTGCGGAGTAGACGGTGCAGGATTTAAGGTTGCGATTGTTCTTCCGAAAGGAACGAATCTGGATTTGGACAAGAGTCATGAAGGCGGAGAGGACGGACATTTGACCGCAAAGAATAAATGGCTTCTTGGTCATCCGGAAGGAGGACTCCCGGAGGGAAGTCCTATGGGACTTGTGGGAAAGAACCTTTGTATCAATGAATAATAATTTATAACAGGAGGATTGAAACATGAACAATTTACCCAAAGTGAAAATCGGAATTGTTGCGGTCAGCCGTGACTGCTTCCCGGAATCTCTGTCCGTTAACAGAAGAAAAGCGTTGGTAGAGGCATATAAGGCAAAATATGATGTTACCGATATCTATGAGTGCCCGATCTGTATCGTGGAAAGTGAGATCCATATGGTTCAGGCATTAGAGGATATCAAAAAGGAAGGCTGTAATGCACTTTGCGTATACCTTGGAAACTTTGGTCCTGAAATTTCCGAGACGCTTCTTGCTAAGCATTTTGACGGACCGGCTATGTTCATTGCAGCAGCTGAAGAGTCACAGAACGATCTGGTTGGCGGACGCGGCGATGCTTACTGCGGTATGCTGAATGCAAGCTACAACTTAAAGCTTCGCAATGTTAAGGCGTATATTCCTGAGTATCCGGTAGGAACAGCTGCAGAATGTGCAGATATGATCAATGAGTTTGTTCCCATTGCAAGAGCAATCGTTGGTTTAAAGAGCTTAAAGATCATCAGCTTCGGTCCCAGACCGCTGAACTTCCTTGCATGTAATGCACCTATCAAGCAGCTTTATAATCTGGGTGTTGAAATTGAGGAAAACTCCGAGCTGGATCTGTTTGAAGCATTTAACAA
>WFLX010226807.1_pt1 | contig 28135 bp, 42 predicted proteins | sample 4967041 | NCBI WGS metagenome assembly WFLX01 (sample SAMN12857096, study PRJNA449069) | gut metagenome | isolation source: stool from male and female vole | host: Microtus ochrogaster | place: USA:Florida | collected 2017
TGGTGTTGCTCATCACCCTGGCCAGTCTCGCCTCCACATCCTCCTGAACACGGTAAGCCGCTGTCAGGTCATCCATGATACCGCTTACCGTGTCCACCGCAGAGGAGATATTCTGGAAAGAGCGGGCTATCTCATTGTAGTTGATCAGACGGGTCCGGAGATTCTCGGCCGGGGCCACTGTCGAGTTTAGCGCGGCGCGCACCGCCTCTACCGAGCGGGCCACAGTCTGAAGAGACTGCTCCGTGCCGTCGGTCTGCATCTTCATCGTGATGCTGATTGTCGTCCCCGTCGTGTCGCTCATAAAGTCTTCCTGTCTGTTTTAGGCGGCGGATGAAGGATTCGTGTCCGTCGCGCTGTTTGGATGCAGAGTCTGCCGTGCCGGGCCGGTCGTCGCCCTTGAGGGGGAGCACGCGCGCGGGATCGAGGGTCTCTTTCATCCACGGCTGCAGTATCATGCAGCCCAGTGTGCGCACCCTTCGCCACGCCTCGGTCTCCTCGCTCTCCTTCCCCTTGCGCCAGGCATCCCAGACGGCGGAGAGCTCCCGTGGAGTCATCTCCCGGAAATCCGCCATCGAGATGCCCATGCGCCCGACGGCCAGGCCCAGCAGGCAGTCAATGCTTATGTTTTTTTTTCTCCCTCGCCGCTTTCAGCCGGAGGGTTCTCGGCCATGAACCATGCGTTGGTGTCGCGCAGGGTGACGCGGTCGGCGAAGTCCTCGAAGGTCATCTCGAACTGGCCGTTGTTCCTGCGGGCTGCGGCACGCAGCGAGCACCAGGCCAGCATGGTCATGGCCTTCGTGTCGATTTTTGCCGGCTCGAACATCGGGTCGAAGCCGATGCGGTCGCGCGTCTCGATGATAGCGCCGTTGGTCATCACGGCGTCATGGCTCTCGCCGCTGATCGTGATCTTGCTCATTCGTTGTTAAGGTTATGTCCCGGGCAGTGGAATACTCTCGGAGCTCCGGAGGAGACGGCGGTGAAGGAGTAGGTCATCTCCTCGTTGACCTTTGCCGACTCCTTGAAATCGGTAATCAGGAAATCGCACACGAGGTAAGGCTGGGAGTCCTCATCGCGGTAGAAGGCTTCGACAACCACCGGCTTCTTTTGATACCAGCAGGCGCGGATGTCGTCCGGCGAGCCCTCGGCTTCCTTGTAATGCCGCAGTCCTTCCGCACTGAGCGTTATGCTCTGCTCAGTACCTATCTGGTCGGAGAATCCTGCCTGGGTAGGCCCCTTTACGTTTGATGGGGGCTTCACGGCCACGCTCTTGGTGTTGGTCTTATAAGTCAGTTCGTGGCTGGTGGAATGTCCGCAGACCTGCTCATCCACGCTCACCAGCATGTCGGATCCGTTAACGTATCCTGTATTGGCTGTACTCATTTTAGTAGTTTTTAGTTTTCAGTTATTAGTTTCTATGCTTTCATCTCGAAGGTGAGCTGCTGCACCATCGCGTCTCCCATGGCCAGGGCATCCTCAGCAGCGTCAGTGAGGGCGAGGCAGCGCACCGGCAGGCCGGAGCACATGCCGCGAAACCCGTCGAGCGCTCCGCGCACGGCCTCCGCTATCTCCAGGCTCGCGGAATAGGTGGCGGCGTAGACCCACACTTCAAAGAAGGCCGTATCGGCCGGACGGCCAGTCTTGACCGCTTCCGGGTCGAGGCCCGCGCGGCGGTAGACGATATAGGGGAGGGTCTCCTCCTCATCCGAGGCTACGGGAAATATGCGCCCGCACAGCGTCTTCACCTCCTCAGAGGAGGCGAGCAGCTCGCGGATCACCGACCCGCCGCTGATGACTGTCTTTTCAGTGTATCCCATTTCGCGCTGCTGATTTTACGATTGTGGTCATGAGAATATCCTTGAGCTCCTCCTGGATAGCCGGGACGGCGATGTCGCGGGCCCGCTCCATGAACCTGCCCGGCTCCAGCTTGCCTGTGCGCCCCTTGTTCTTGCGCCGGATGCGGTCTACGGTGCCGGTCTCGGCCCACATGAGCACAGGCTTCTGCTGGCCGTTGCGGTTAGTGTGGTATCCCTTGGCATTCTTTCCGCGTCCCTTGGTGCCCACGGTGACGCGGAAACCGATTTTCCGCCTGAACACCAGCAGGCGCACGCTTGAGCGCATCGAGGGGTCCCAGCGAAGGCGGGTGGAGTCGCTCTTGATCTGGCGTATCACCTCCTGGCGGAGCTTCTGGCCGCTTCGCCGGTAGGCCTGGCGCATCACCTTCACGCGGTTCTCCTCCGAGAGCTGCTCCCAGAGCTGGAGGAAGCGCGACTCGTCAAATACAATCTCCGCGCCCGCCATCAGGTATTCTCCTTATGGCAGAGGAGCTGCTTGAAGCCCTTGCCGTGCCATGGTATGACATTGTCTACCCTCATCACCGGCGCGTGGGGGCACTCCTGCACCCTCCAGCCCTCGGCCACATCGTGGCGGGAGCGCACGTTGTAGGCGGCATCGTAGGAGGCAAACACCTCAGCCGTCTCCATGCGCGAGCGGCCCGAAAAGCGCACTCTCTCGGCGCGGATGCGGGGCATCTCCTCCCATGTGCCGGTCTTCTGGCCATATTCGTCCTCGGCCTTCACCGGGCGCCACACCCTCAGCGTGGTCCTGAGTCTTCCGGCTATCATGGGGCGGGAGCTTCAGGGGCGCGCCGTCTGAAGGTGCGGTAGGGGGCGAGCAGGGCCGACACCCCGAAGGGCACCTCGGACACCTGCGCGCCTGCCGCGGCCTCGCGCTGATTATACCAGTGGGCGCCGAGCATCAGAACCGCGTGGCGCACCGGGGCCTCCAGAGCCCCGGACTCATCGCAGAGCTCCCCGAGCGGCCGGTGGGTATGGAGGCACACCCACTGCTCGGCCGCATCGAGGAGGCCCTGGAGGAATTCCTCCTCACCGGGCCACTCCTCAAGGGGGCAGTCGTCAGTCATGGTCTGGCGGCGCAGCATCTCGACAGGGGTCACAGACATGGAGCGTCAGATATTATGCCCCCTTGCCCACCTGGCCCAGGCAGAAGGCCTCGGGACGCAGCGTCTTGGTGGCGTAGTCGCAGTTAAGCACGAAATCCACGGCATCCTTGCGGGCCTTGGAATAGGGGTCCACAGTGAAGCGGATGCTGCCGAAAAGGCCCATCGGCTGATAGCGCCAGTCGCCCAGGCCGACGTATTCGGTGACGGAGCGCACCTCGTAGATGGCGTTTTTCACCGGAGAGGCTATCTCCTTGACATCGGTCACGGAGCCTGCTATCTTGTCGCCCTCGGCGAGGGTATAGGCCGTGAAATCAGTGCCGGAATATTTCATGTAGGTCTTCTCCACGTCACACATCTCGTTGGAGGTGTAGACGGGGAGGCCGAGGAGCTTCTCGTTCTGGATCATAGGGATGAAGATGCCATCCTTGCTGATGGGTGTCACCTCCAGGATAGCGGCCATCGCCTTGGTCATGGTCCAGCACAGGGCTGAGCCCTCGATGCCGGAGGAGAGCACACGGGCCTTCATCAGGGTATTGAGCTCCTTGGCCGTAGGCTCGGCAGAGAGCTTGACGGGCATGGACACGGCATCGGCAAAGGGGCCGGCGAGGTTGGTGGCGCCGTTGACCTTGCTGCGGCTCAGAAGGATGCGGTTGAGCAGCAGGGCCACTGACTTGGGGAGCACATCGCGCACCACCATCTCGATGACGCCGTTGGTCTGGGTGATGGCCTGGTTGGTGACCGAATAGGCCACGCTGATACGCTCCGGAGCTGCCGTGAGCTTCGAGAAGGGAATCTCGGAATCGGAGAGTTCCACACCCTCGCCGAGCACCGTGGCCTCTGCCATCTCGTACATCGGCCATACAAACTCGCCGTGAAGGCCCGTGGGCATGGGCAGCCCGAGTTTGTGGAGTATCAGGCCCTCTGTGAGAGGTTCAAGGATGTCCTGCACATTGAGGGGTACCAGGCCGCCGGAGGCAGCATCCTCCACCATCATCATGTCACGCACGAAGATGATTTCCGTCTGGTGCTTCTCGCGCACGTTCTGCGCTATGATCTGAGCGGCAGTCTCGCGGATGCCGGGGTTGAGCCGCTCCACATCGAGTGTGAGGGCGCGCAGGCGCTGGTCATAGTTCTGCACATCGCGGGCAAGGGCATCGGCCTTCTTCTGCTCCTCCTCGGTGAGCTCGCGCTTCTCGCGCTCGGCGAGGTCGTAGATGTCGAGCAGTGCATCCTTGGCGGCCTCACGCTTCTCGGTGAGCTCGCGCACCTGGGTGTAATGGTTGATTGTCTTCTTTCTTTTGGACATATTGTTTTGATTTTTTAGTGCCTGGTCTATTATTTCCGGGTGAGCCTGTGTCGCGCCGCCATGCAGCGCACCCTCAGCGGAGCATGCTCTGCGCCGGGCTGCTCCTCTTCCGGCTCCTCCGGAGCAATGTCATCGATAATCGCGGAGAGGTCGCGGTTTCCCACCGAAGTGGAAGGATAGGCGGGGCAGGGGGTGATGGTGAAGTCATAGATGCCGGTGATTTTCCTCACCGTGCACATTCCGGCCTTCTTGCCGTCGGGCCCGTCAGTCTTCTCGCGCGACACGCACGAGGGGTCGCCGTAGCGGGTGGAGAAGGCGAAGCTGCAGCCGTCGAGCTCACCCCGGGAGACGAGCTCCACCGCCTTGTCACCCTCAGCCGTGCGCGGGGCCTCGAAACTGAATCTCACCCCCTCGCGGTCCACTTCGTAGGAGAGCGTGCCCGCACCCTTTCGGGAGCGCGCCAGGATTTGCTCAGGGTCGTGGAAGAGTGTCATGAGGATGTCGGAGGAGTCGAGGAGTTCGCGCGTGACGGCCTCCGGAGCGATGGTCTCGCGCCAGGGAGTGCCATCTTTCGACACTCCGAGCACCTCGCTCGGCTCATTGAAGCGTATGGCATATCCCTCGATCACACGCGAGGGGGCATCTCCGGAGCCGTCGCGCAGCTTCAGCGAGGCCGCCGGGGTGAATATTTCGCGGCGCACTACGCCATCCGGATCATTTGTCTTCGTCTTCTTCATCGCTTTTCTCGCCCTTGTTTTCTGTCCCGGGCGCGGGGATTATGAAGTTAGGGTCTGTGATTGACTTGAGATTGGCCGACACGAGCACGTTGTCTCCACCCTCGACCGGGGGCATGTTTTCGTACACGCGCCACTCGTTGACTGAGCGCAGGCCGGTCTGTATGGTGGCCATCTGATATTTTACGCGGCTGGAGAGGTCGCAGGCGTTGAGCTCATCGCGGTTGAACATTATCCGGCGCCTGCGCCCGGTGGTGTCGCCGCAGAGCTTGCGCAGCAGCTCTGTCTCCATCTTGCACAGTATGGGATTGAGCGTATGCGAGAGGAAATCCACATTGGCCATCTCCACCGACTTGTAGTTGCTCGCCGTGTCGGCGAACACGAAGGAGGGTGGCACCCTGAAGAAGCGGCAGATGTCGATGACAGTGAACTTGCGAGACTCCAGGAACTGGAGGTCAGCCGAGCTCATGGACATCTGCTTGAAATCAATCTGGCCTCCCACGCTCACGATCTTCCGGTTCTCCTGGTGGAAGAGCTTGTCGAGGTCGAGGGCAGCAGCCTCCAGCTCGTTGTCCTGGTACTCGCCGAATCCGCGGGTGCTCCTGCCGTTGGAGACGATGCCCATGATATTTCCGCCCGAGGCGAAACGCTCCTTGGTCTCGCGGTCGCCGGTGGCCGCTATGCCTATGGCCTCCGAGGCGTATGCGAGCACCGATATGCCGCGCGTGCGGTCATAGCCCGAGGTCATCCCCTTGAAGTGTATCACCTCATCAGCGAAAAACACGCCGTGAATGTCCTGGCGGGTGTCGTTGATGTAATACAGTCCTCCCGGGAGCGGATGGCATGTGCCCCGGTCGCACAGGAGGATTTCGCATGGCTCGGCATCGCCGGGCCTCTCGTATCGCGGATACCAGTAGGCATTTCCTTCGAGGAGCAGCTCTCCTACGGTCTGGGCCTTCAGGTCGAAGGCATTGTCAAGGGCGTTGGGAGCGGTGTTGAGCAGCCAGGGCAGCGAGCTGCGCGTGTGAGGCACGAAAATGCCTCCGCTCAGCCGCCTCACCTCTATGGGCAGGCAGGCCACGGCCTCCTCGAGGAGCTTCACGCAGCTGTAGACGGCAGCCACCTTCATGGCCATGCCGTCGCCGCTGATCACTATGGGTTCACGGCCCAGTCCGGTGGATGACACCGAGGCATTACCCCGCGCCCCTTTCGGGACCGTGGATGCGCTGCGGCGGAATATGTCGGTGAGTCGTCTCATTTTGCNAANGGGTTCTACANATGNGNCGCAAANCCCGTTTTTAGTANCACNTTTTGANNNGCTGGCCGANTTTTTAATATTTTTTAACTATTTCAGACCTTTTTGCCCGTATCAGCGCTCGTAATCCATAAAGAGGCGCACGCACATGAGTTTTGTGATCACGCCATCAATCTTCTGGAACCGCGACCTTTTTATCGGTTTGCAGTTGTCGTTGGAATCGAAGTCGAGCACGGCATTGCCGAAGCAGTAGGCGTTGATGGGGTTGTCATCGATGAAATAGCGGTCCGTCTTGATGCCGTGCTCGAAGCTCTCGACGGGCGCGNTGAATGTGCCGTAGGTCTGNCGCACGGGCGTNAGCNCATCCCGCGCGCCGGAGGCGCCGAGCATGTTNATCATCTCGGTGCTCTTGTATGGGTCGTAGCCCACCGCGAGGATGCGCACGCGGGAGTTGAGGCGCAGCACGTAGTCCACTATCGCCTTGTAGTCGATTACTTCGCCCGGCAGAAGAATGAGGTGGCCTGCCTCGGCCCAGGAGCGGTAAAGGCGCTCGTTGGGATGGTCGGGGAGCGCACCCTCGGGAAAGAAATAGGCCGTGTGGAAGAGCATTTCCTTGGATGGCCGGTCGTAGACTGCCACCGAGACGGCTGAGAAGTCGTCGCTCTCAGAGAGGTCTATGGCCACCATCGCGTCAGGCCGGCCGCGCATCCGCTCCGGGTCGATGTCGCGCATGGCATTGCGCACGGTCGTGGCCGACACCCATGACTTGAGCTCATTTTCCGAGTAGAGATTGAGCAGCTTCGTGCGGAAGGCCAGCTTCGCCTCGGCACCGTTGCGCTGCGCCTTCATCCATTCCGAGCGGTAGAAATCGAGGCTCACGGTGATGCCCATGTGAGGATGCACCTTGCGCCAGGTGTCTTCCGAATCCTCCGGATCTCCGGCATCAGGCTCGAAGAGATGGGCGAAGAGCGAGTCGTCCTCGTAATTGCCTAAGAGCACCTCCTTGTAGCCCTGGAGCATGGAGTAGAAGGGGCCGTCAAACACGTCGGAGGCAGTGGTGATGATCACCGTCAGAGGATTGTCGCGCACGCCCATCGAGGTGGTGAGCACCGTGAGCAGCTCTGCGTCGCGGGCCTGCGAGAACTCGTCCATGATGACCGTCGAGGCGTTCAGTCCGTCCTTGGTGCGGGCGTTGGCCGTGAGGCACTGCGCGAAGGCGCAGCGGCGGTTGTTGCGCGTGGGGCGCACCACCTGCTGGTTGACCACATACTTGCGCCCGCTGNCNGNTNNNGCCGCCTCATGCAGCCGCGTATCACGTCAAAGCATTTCTTGGCCTGGTCCTGGGAGTTGGCCCCGGTGTAGCTCTCGGCGTTGTCATCGCCGTAGAGCAGGTCATAGAGGGCGAAGGTGGCGGAGCCGGTGGTCTTCGAGAACTTTCGCGGCACGTAAAGCACGCACTCCCTCACCACCCTGCGCGCCCCCTCCCAGAAGCCGAACACCGAAGCGAACTGGAAGGCCTGCACCGGCGTCAGACGGTACCGCTGCTGGCCGCGCTTGCCGGGAAAGTAGAGAAATTCGTAGAAAGTGAATATGCGGCGCACCTCGCGGCGCGACAGCCCGTAGCGGTCAATCATCTTGAAAAACCTCTCCACCGCCAGCTGCTCCCACAGGTTGTGCCCGAGCGGGTCGGAGGCCACGCCGGAGGTGTAGGCCTCAAGGCGGGGGTCAACCTCTGTCAGCCGGTAGGAGGCGATGTCGAGCGCGGCCAGGCGGCCCGTCACCCCCTCCTTGGCCCGGGCGAGGGCGGCGCGTTCCTGGTCGGTCATTGGATTGTGTCGAGTTTTGCGGTCAGCTCATCGATAGGGCCGGGCACCTCGGGACGGCCCACGATGTCGAGCACCGTCAGATTGAGCTGCTTCATCTGCTTGGAGACCTCGGCCATGGCGTCGCGCTGGATACGGAAGGCCGGGTCGGGCACCGGCTTCTCGCCATACTTCGATTTCTCCACAGCCCTCGATGTCTTGAGCTTCTCGATGTCGGCAGTGGCGATGCGCAGGGCAAGCACCGCTCCGGCCAGGCTCTCAATCTGGATATTGAGGCACGGCGAGTAGAGGCCCGAGGCCCGGAGGTCGCCGATGATGGCCTCCTTGATTTTGTCGATTTTCTTTCCCATTCCCCAAAAGTCACTTTTTTCAAAAATCACCTCGCGCATTCGCGAAGGAGGGGGGCGAGGTTTCCGAGGGGGTACCCCCCTTAAAAAAACACCCCCCCCGGAGTCACTCCGGCAGGGGCGGAGAGGGGCCGAACATGCGCTCCATGAAGGCCGAGGCCTCGCCTGCGGCGCGGCGGCGCGTCTCGGAGCGCGAGCCCTTGAGCAGCTCGCGGTGGGCCTCGATGTGGCAGCCGTGGCAGAGTCCCTGCAGGTTGGAGCGCGAGAAGGCCAGCCGCTCCCGGGCGTCCGGCGTCGGGCCGCTCTCCACGGGCACGATGTGGTGCACCTCGGTGGCGGAGCGCACCAGCCCCGCGGCCTCGCAGCGGACACACAGAGGATGCTCGCGGAGCACCTCGGCGCGCAGCCCCCGCCAGCGCGCGGAGTTGATCATGCGCCGGTAGTCGGCGCTGCGCCTTCCCCTCACCGGCCCGCGCGCGCCATGGATGCGAGCACCATGGCCAGGCGTCCCGAGGCGCCCTCAGCGCAGTCTGCAAACATCTCCCTGACCTCATCGCCCAGCGCATCCTGCGGAGCGTCCTTCTCCGGCTCCGGCGCCGCGCAGCTGCGGGCCACGCATCCCTCAAGCACGAGGGCGGCCACCCGGCAGCCCTGCTCAGGGAGCCCGCAGGCCTTTCCCAGTTCGCAGAGCCGGCTCCAGGTAGCCGCCTCCACGGAGAGCGCGATGCGCACTCTCCGCTTCCCCTTCCTTATGATTCCCATGACTGCAAAGTTACTCATTTTTCCGCGAATTATAATAAAAAATGTTCCGAAAAATTTGGTAAATAACAACGAAATCGTTATCTTTGCAGTGAAATATTCAAGAACAATGAAAACATGAAAATTTCAGAATTGACGAGGCTCCTCTCAAAGTCAGGATGCTTTCTTCTGAAACACAAATCGCGGCATGACCTCTGGGTCAATCCGGCTACGGATGAAACCTTCCTCATACCGCGCCATCAGTCAGAGGAGGTTCCGAAAGGGCTTGAAAGAGCAGCAAAAAAGTGGGCAGGGATCGAGTGATCCCTACCCCTCTCTCAATTTGGAATTGATTGAAACTAAATAAAGCGGCTTATGAAAATCACAGCAGTTGTAGAGCGCAATGAGAATAAGTTCTATGCCATCACCTCGGAGGACGTGATAGCCGGGTGTCATTTCGGGGGATACGGATATTCAGTCCAGGAAGCCAAAGAGGACTTCATGGAGGGAATTCGCGAGTCCCTGGAGACTGCCCGTGAGATGGGCAAGGAGGTTACTATTTCCCCCGAGGAAATAGAAGTGGACTACCGCTATGATCTCCCCTCCTTCTTCAATCATTTTGATTGGATTAACATCTCAGCCTTTGCAAGGCAGACAGGTGTCAACGAATCCAGAATGAGAGCCTATAAAGCCGGGCTTGCCACAGCCTCGGAGCACACTCTGCAAAAAATCCTTTCAACCGTGAAGTCCATGGGAGAAGCCCTTGCATCAGTTTCACTGTGAGTATGCAGAAAGGCCCGGATGACCGTGCGGTCACCCGGGCCGGGGAGGCGGAGCCTGTGTCAATGAACGATGCAAAAAGAGTTAACTACAGGTTGTCCGCCAGTGTCTGGATTTCGTAGGCTATGGTATCGAGCGCGTCCTTGAGCTGCTCACGCTCCTTCTCAGTGAAATCAGCGCGTTTGCCGTTGACAGTATCGTGATTGAGCTTATGACATATCCAGGAGCGGGAGCGGCCGAAAAAGCGCTCGGCGATATATGACACCTTCAGCACCTTCATAATGTCCTCTTCTTTAAGGTCTGTCACCAGTGCGGACCGGGGCACCTCGCCGCTCTTCAGCCGCTCCAGTGCTTCATCGGCCATGCGCTGTCCCTCCTCCGACATCCCGCGCTCTACAATTTCTCTGATTAAGTTCTCGTCTGCCATGATATTGTAAAATTGATTATGAGGATTCCTAAGGCTTCCTCCCTGAGGAGGAAGCCCGTTTTTAGATTCTCGTCAGCTCCTTGACCACTGCTCTGATGTAGTCCCGGAGGATGCGCTTGTCGCTAAGGTCTGCGGTCTGTCTGAATTTCGTCAGGAGGCCGACCACCTCGATGGTTCGCGTTTTGAATTGTGCATCGTTCATTATCGAAACCTTTTTAGTGAAACATGTTGATTAACTCTCTGTCTTAAAGACACTGCAAAGTTAATCAATTTTTGTTGATTGTGCAAATTTTCCCGGACAGTTTTTTCAGAAAAATCATCGTGTGTCAGCATCTTAACTCCGACAGCGGGTCTTTCGTCAGATACACAGCCCGCAACAGGGCGCCGGCATGTCGTGCGGCTTCCGTATCGCACGCTTTGTCCGCAAAAAAATGAAAAAGCCTTTTAAGTCACGGTATTCTGGGTGCGCGCATCCCGTGCCGTTAAAAGGTATTCCGGCGTGAGTCCCGGCGGAGGATGCGCACGATTCTTATTTCCGCGTTTCTATATCCCTTTCGGGGCGGCTGGCGAACCCGCAAGGCTTTTTCATGCTTTAAATTTCTTTATTAGGGCTTTGACGTGAGGACATCTCCCTTTGTCGCACCCATACTCCTCTGTNCTCAACCTGGGACAGTCATCGGGACAATTCAACTCATCGGANAATACATGCANCTTGCACGNTTCCTTATCAACTTTTCTCCTGCAACATTCCCCTTCTGCAAAATTGTAGAAATAATGAGGGCAATTCTGAACTATGTGCTTTATAAGCTCGTCTTGGTTGACTTNGATTGTCCNNCTCATAGATTNNACTANTTCCNNTTTAACCATNCNCAGGCATTGTCCGGNTTCTTAAANCATTTTCTTAGTCTGACGACACCACCTGCATTGACACTTTGATACTCGGCTCTCCAATCTTTACACCCTTTGCCTCGCGAGCATAGGTAAACGATCTTATATGAACCATGCCGTATGCGCTTGCCCCCATTTTTTATAATCTGACTTTCCATTGCATCGTTATTTAGCGGTTTGTTGCTCCTATATTTCTTCCAATCTGATTACTCTTTAAGCGAAATAGGCTCTGCATTTTGTCAGCTTCCCTTTCTTGTCGCGCTCGTGGTCAGTGAAACGGATTTCATCATAATCTTGACTGAGAAACCTGTCCGTCGCGTCCTGATTGTTAAGGATGAGATCGAGGATGGCTTTGTTGTATATCCGGCTGTCCTTATCCTTTATCCAGCCTTTAGGCTTAGGTTCATCGCAGAGCTGATGGTCGCGCAGCCGAAGCAGCATATCCCTTGCGCCCTTCATATACCAGGACCATATCGGCAACCGTCTCAGCTGACGCTCTTCCTCTTTATGCCGTCTGATTTCCTCGCTCATGATTATAGACTTTTCGATTTATTTACCATATCTTCCACCCAAGCCTCCACATTTGCGCGATTGGTGCTTCTGAACCGGTATCTCCTGCCGTGTATCACAATCTCACCTACCCAACGGAAACAGTATATCGGCTTGCATCCTTTTCTGTATTGCACAGAACTGCGTCCCTTATTGGTAAATTCGCTATAGATAGTTCCTGTCCTGCGTATCATTCTAATCTCAGGTTTTTCAATGTCGGCTCCGGACCCCGCCAGAGTGAGGGGAACCCTCACTCCGGCAGCGGATCCTTCGCCAGGTACATGGCCTCGATATTATCCGCCATCGCCTTCACTATCTCGCGCAGCTCCCTGCGGCTGGCCGGTTTCTGCGTGGCCACCACGGCAGCCATCAGCAGGCTCGCCACACCATGAATGTCGAAACCGGAGCACCCTTCTTCCTTAAACGCCTCCGAGACCGCGGAGGCCATCTTTCCCCAGCGGCGCATCGTCTCCGCGTCCACCTTCACAGTGGCCTTCAGCACCGTTCTCTCATTGTTTTGATTTTCCATAAGTCAGTGTCGTTTTTTTTGGTTTTGTGGAAATGATCAATATGCCGGGTCTGTCGACAGAATCCTTTTCTTGTCAAGGCCGGCGGCCTCTATCGATACGGCTTTCCTGCGGCTGAGCATGACGCTCTTTATACACCGGCAGAACCATGCATAGAGCGGAATCACGGTTTCACATCGCGCGGTGCAGACCTGGCTGATAAACAGCTTCTCTCCCTCTTCGAGATGTTCGCTGACCTTGCGTGCCGTGGTTTTAAGGAGTCTGGCGACGGTCCATGCGGCGTTTTCACGCGCCTGGTCAATCCACCGGTAGAGATATGCGCGATCACCCCTGCTCACCGCCTTCATCAGAATCACTGTGGCAAGCGCGTCGTCTACGCCGGCAAACAGGCTGTAACGTCCTTTCCTCGGTTCTGACCAAAGGTCCAGCACCGTGCCGTCCGGCGCGAATTTCACACGCTCCCTCACCGGGTCTATATCGCGCGGGTCAATTTCGGGATGCAGCATCAGGAATCTCAGGAACCCGGGCGATAAGTGCCTCGGTTTCTTGTCCATCATGAGATGGAAGCCCGGAGCAGTCCCATTCAGCGGCGAGAGCCACCTGCGCCGATATAGGCTCCACACTTTCACCCGGCCATTCTCCCAGACAATATCATATTTATCCAAGCCTTTGATTTTCATTTCGAGGGGGTCGAGTGTGAATGGTCAGTCATTAGCGCTTTCCTTCTTCTCGGGGTCCTGTTCCGGCAGTTCCCGCAGGGAGCGGGCCTCGCGGAGCAGGCCGCGCAGCCGCCCTTCGGACAGGAGCATCTCGGTGCGCAGCCGCTCCATGCGCTCGGTGAAGGCCGCCATGCGGCGCTGCGTCCGCGTGTTGGCCTCGGCCGTGCGCCGCATCCCCCGCGCGATCACCCATGCCGCCACCCCGATGAGCAGGTAGGCCGCCAATACCCCGGCCCTCATCCAGTCGCCCCCGCTCATATCGCCACCTCCTTTCCGGACCACAGGTACGAAGCGAGCACCTTGCGCTCATCGGCGAGCATCTCCAGCCGGCGGCGAGTCTCGGCCAGCCTGATGTCGAGCTCCATCAGGTCGTCGAAGATGTCGTCTGTCGTATCCGGGTCCTCTCCGGTCGTGTCGATGCCGTAGAGGGTATCGCGGAAGCGGTTGAGCCATTCCAGCTCGGCGCGCCGCTCCGCTACCTTCGAGGCCTTGGAACTCGTGGCATAGCTCTGCGCCGCCTCCTCGATGGCGCGCGCCACCATGGCCCGCACCCACCTCAGCTGCCCCGAAGTGAGCCGCACCTCATGCACCTCGCACACCTCAACCTCATCATCGTCTTCGTCCGCCTCTGAGGACTCCGGCGCATCCAGCTCGAGGGCCACCGTCTCGGCATCCGGCGATGCAATCTTTACTGCCAGCTCCGGAGCCGCATCAAATCTTATTCTCTCTATAACTTTCTGTTTCATATCTGTAATCTGGTTGATTCTGCATTATGTAAAAAATCTTCACTTCGGTCTGAAATCCGCCGCGTGTTTCATCTCGCGCAGCGAATAGTAGGGGGAGGGCATGGGATACCGGATTTCGTTGACAGCATACCCGAAATGGAAGCTGTCCGGGTCAAGGCTGTCGCCGCATATCACAGACCCGTACATGCCGTTGATCATCATGTTCAGGGCGCACATTTTCACGCTCGCCGGGTCAAGATCCTGGCAGCGGAAGACTATGAGACGCGAGCGCCCGGCCGCTTTCCAGTAGGAGAGCACGTTGCGCCCCGACCCGCATGAGGGTTCAGCCACCGTCCTGTCGGATGGGCCCGAGACAAGCTCCGACATGGCCTCGCACAGCGGCATCGGGGTGAAGAACTGTCCCAGCGCGCCCGCCTTTGACTTGCCGAGAAATATTTCCTCGTATAGCCCACCGAAACAGTCCATGACTTCTCCGGCCTTGGCCGCTTCTTCCGCCGTTCTTATCCAGCGTTCCATCAGGGCAGCCATTGCCTCGTCCTCCTCCATCCGGAGGCGGAACACCTCATCCATCCTCCCCCCGCAGCGCGTTATCAGCTCCGGGTCGAAAGTGCGGATAAAGAAATCCAGCATACCCAGGAAAGCGGACTGCATCTCGATTCCGCGGCGCCATGCTATTTCCCGCAGGTCCTTTATTATCTTCTTCATGCGGGTCTCACCATGTTACGTTCCTATTGATGTCGCGAACGTGCTCGTCCTTCGATTTTTGAAGATACAGCCGTGTAGTGTCCATATTCTCGTGGCCCAGGATTTCCGCAAGCTGTATCACGTCCTTGGTCCGTTTCAGATACTGCTTGGCGAAAAAATGGCGGAAAGCGTGGCAGTGGGCCACTTCTTTCCTTATGCCTGCGTGTTCTGCCGCTGCATGAAGAGCTTGGGCAACACCTCTTTTGGAGAGAAGGCCCCCGGTATGTCTGGAGTGGAGCACAGCAAGCGAGCAGTCTACTTCNTTTTCTGAAACCCAGAGCTTCGNCTCTTCTNCCAGCCGCTTNGGGAAAACCACCAATCTTTTCTTCTTTCCCTTGCAGAGAGGATAGAATTCCCCGGCCAGCACGTCGGCCCATGTGAGCTGAAGCAGTTCTGAAATCCTCATCCCTGTATTGCCAAGTATCTTGATGGCCCAATACATCATGAAGTGCCCATGGAACGGCACCATTCAATGAGCCGGTTGTATTCCTTCTCCGTCGGGACGTTTTCCACCATCAGATGTCTGGAGACGGCATATTTCTTCAAAATCACCGGCCTCTTGACAAAATCGCCGTATTGCTTAAATGTAAGCATGTACATGTTGAGGGATTTAGGATGCAGTCCCTCAGCTTCTCTTGTGGCAATAAAACTGCGGACATTTTCCTGGTTGAACTCAGTGAAGTAGCTGAAGAAGATGCGCATATGATCAGACTTGCTACTGATGGACGCCGGAGAGTATTCTCTTACAGACTGACACCACTCCAGGTAGGCAGCTATTTTTTTTCTGTTGGCCTCGGTCAGCAGATCCTTGCGTGTCACAATCTTGGGAGTCCGTTCCTTGCGCTTGGAGGCAATCCGGATTCCGGCAAAGGCCATCCAGTCGCAGATGTATGACCTATCTTTACTTGATATGGAATAACCACATTCCTTNACGTAGGCCATATATCCTTTCTTGCTCATATCGAAGTTGCCCTCNATAAACCGGCATATAGCACTGATCCNCGGTATGCAGTACNCTCTNNCTGACNGATNGANTGCCAAAATATATTCTCCCAGCTTCAAGNACGCCTGCTNTCGGCGGTCATTGCCTTTCGTTTTTCCCTCCGTTGTCATTTCCATTCGCCGTGGTCGGTGTTTACTATGGCTTCACACAGGGCCTCGCCGATTAGGCGGGAGGCGCGCGCCAGCGCGCGCCCGGGGCGGCGCAGGCGCTTGTCGGCGCAGGCCCGCAGCAGCGGCCTGAGGGCGAGCACCGCGCTGTCTACCAGCACGCACGCCGGAGCCCCCGTCGGCCCGGCCAGCCGCTCCATGCGGCGGTCGATGCAGAGGCCGAAAATCTCCATGCCCATGAGCACGGCCCGCGCCTGGGCCACTGCCGTCTGGAAATAGCGGTCGCGCTCCTTGACGCCGCAGCACATCATCTCCTCCCTCAGCGAGCGCGTCATCTCCTTGAGCTCGCCCGCTATCCACTCCTCCATGTTGGCCGCCTCGCCGTCGGCCTTGCGCATGAAATCGCGGCGCAGGATGTCCTCGTAGGTGCGGTAATACTTCTCCGAGAGGTGGCGCATCTCGCGGGCCGTAGCGCGCAGCTCCGTCCTGTTTTCCGAGGCCGCCAGGTCGCACACCGTGGCCACGTAGTCCCACAGCAGGGCCCCGGCCACCATCAGCTTCCAGTGCCAGGCGTCGAAACATCCGTCGGGCAGCGCCTCTATCACCCGCGCAGCCGTCAGCCCGGCATCATAGAGGTCGCTGCGCCTCGCCCGCGGGTCGCGGCTCAGCGGAGTGCGCGGCAGCGCAGGCACGGAGCGCGCAGCCGTCAGCCCCGACACCGGGAAAACGGGCACCACCGGGCCCCCCCGCAGGCGGGCCGCCGCAAGCATCATATCGCGCCGCCGCTCCATCGGGCTTCGAAGGTCCGCGCTCATGGCTGCACCTCCNTTCCCTCGCCGCCCCGGCGGNCATGCACAGTGCCNATCACGCNCGCCGAGGCGCGCGCCACCCTCAGCCACTCCTCCAGTCGGCGCCACACCTTAGTGCCCCCGCGCCTGATCATGAAGGCGGCCTGGCGGTCGCTCCATCCCACGGTCATGGCCGGAGTGCCCTGCCCGCAGTCGAGGATGTCCCCCTCGAAGATTACCGTATGGTCAGGCAGCGACAAGCCCGTGGACTGACCCACCGTCGGAACCTCAACCTCACACAGCTTTTCCTCATCGGCATCGTAGATGCGCGACTCAAGGTCCCAGGCATCACGGATCAGGCTCCCGTAGACCCAGTCTCCGACCTTGCGGTCGGCCCCGGCACGCAGCGCGCGCCCTCTGAATATCATCGAATCCCTCAGCATGACGCGGCCCCTCCTGCGACCATGCGCGCCTCCCAGGCGGCGCGGCGGTATGACAGCCCGGCGTAGACCACCGTCGTCATCCATTCATTGAAGCGGTCTGCCACGCGCTCGCCGTAGGCAGCGGCCAGCGCGGCGGGCGTCACATTGCCCGACACCAGCGTCAGCCCCGAGCGCGAGTAGCGCTCCTCGAGCAGGTCAGCCACCGGGCGCATCACCCGCCCGTAGGTCATCAGCTCGGCAGGCTCAGAGCCGAGGTCGTCGATGGCCAGAAGGGGGGCGGAGGCCAGGTCGCGCATCAGCTCGAAGCCCCCGGGGCGCAGCGCGGCCTCAGCCACGGCGCGCGCCGATACGAGGCGCAGCGAGTAGGTCGAGTGCCATCGGCCCTGCACGCAGGGTATGCCCAGCATCTCCACCAGGGCTCCCACGGCCTGGAGCGTCACCGTCTTGCCCGTGCCGCAGGGCCCGGCAAGCATCAGGCCGCGCGTCGGGCCCGCGGTCAGCCATGAGGCCACGGCCTGCAGGCGGGCGTCCAGGTGCGCGCTCCATGCCGGCACGCCTCCCAGGGCCACCACGCGCCCGGCGTAGAGGCGGCGCAGAGCCTGGAACACCGCCGCGCTCCCGAGGGCCTCACGCAAAGGGTCGGTCAAAAGCTGTCTCGTCCCACAGCTCCGCAGGTATTGGTCGGCGCGGGTCGGGCCGCCCGGCCACAGCGGCTCCGGGCACGCCGCCGCCGCGACCTGCGCAGCGGGGCTGATAATCTGATTGAGTGTCATATTCTGAATTGTTGGGGTTAGAGTTTCGGTATAGTCTGTGATATGTGTCGTAGTCCCGGCGCATGCCGGGGCCGGGGGCGTTGTAGCGGCCCCAGTTGATCAGGTGCTCCTTGTAGCGCTCCAGGGTGGGGTAGGTGTGCCCCTTGGCCAGGCGCTCGGTCTCGAAGCGGAGAGCCAGGGCCTCCAGGGCCCCGCGCGACCCGCCGAGGATTTCGGAGAGCCGGCCCATGAACTCGTCATCCTTGACGGCCCGGGCGAGCCATTGCTCCCCCTCCCCGGCGGGCGCCGCGCACGGACGCGGAGCCTCCTTGCCGGACGGCGGCATTTCAGAGGGGGGCACCTCAACGGCTGCCACCACCTCAACCTCCGGAGCCCCTTCATCGGGCTGCGCCTCATCGACGTCTAATTCATCGGCGGCCGCCATCTCTTCAGGCGCGGCCTCTTCCGGAGCTACGCCGGTCATCTCGCAGTAGCCGCAGATGGTGATCACCGAAGTGTGCCGGCCTATCATGTGGCGCATTATCATGCCCTCCTCCTCGAGAAGCTGCAGAAAACGCGCTATGGTGTTTTCCGAGCGGTCCCACCTCGCTGAGAGGCAGGAGCGCGAGGCGATGATCTGGCCCGCTGAGAGGGTGAGCACCTTGCCGTCGTGCATCACCCGGCGCCGGGCCGAAGAGGCTGAGAAGAGCAGGTCGAGCCACCATTTCAGGCGCTCGGGGTCTGACCACAGCCAGTGGTCTCTCAATGCCCTGGGGAGGGCTATCCATCCGCCGGCGCCGCTCATATCACGTTGAAGGCCGGGATGTCCGGCAGAATTATCGGGTTGTTCTCGAGATATATCCCCGCGCGGGCCTCCGGGCTTGGCTCAACCTGCTCGCCCAGACGCTTGCGCAGCCACTCGTCGAGGTCGCCGCGCAGGAAGATGTTGCGGGTCTTCTGCTGGTTGCGGTAGCACACCAGCTCGCCTGACTGCACCAGGCGGGCCAGCGTGCGGGGGCTCACGCCCAGGTAGGCCGCCGCCTCCTTGGAGGTGTACTGGCGGCGCAGGGCATTGTCGGCCATCTTGTCTACCTGGATGGCCATCTTCTCCATCATCTCGCGCATCATTTCGATGCTTTCCCACATTTCGGCCATGCGGCGCGAGAGCTTCCTGTGGTTGGGGTCAGTGTTCATGTCTCTTGGTCTTATCGGTGAGGGCTCCCCTTCCTCCCCGGGCCGCGCGCCTGATGCGGGCCGCGCAGACGGCCCCGCAGGCCGCCACGGCCGCCTCCCCCTTGGTCAGGAAGAGGTCGGCCCCCCATGTGGGGGAGTCATCGGCCGGGACGGCAAACACGAGCACGAAGGCCATTACTACGCAGGCGCGCTCTATGAGGCGCAATACAGTTGGCGCGATGCCGGAGACTTTCATAAACGTCAGCGTTTTCATAAATCAAAAAAGCGTTACAGTCAACTTTCCAAAATTGAGTTACTAATTACGTGTTACAAGATATCATCAAAAAAAGACTGAGATCCGGCCCCGCTCCCGGGGCCATTCTGAAATATTATCAATCTTAAGCAGTAGCGGTTGAAATGTTTCCAGTGTCGTCCCAGGCCCCTTCGCGCTTGAGGATGTAGATCAGCCCCTGGAGCGTGCGAAGCTCGCCTGTGATTTCGTAGATCCTCTGCCGGGCCTGCTCGAGACACCAGTGGCGCGTCTCATCGCGGTGCGTCCGGCGCGTGTGCAGGTACACGTCGCGCGTCAGGACGGCGAAGGCCCGCTGGCGGCGCTTGTACTCGCTCGCGGGGGGCAGCTCCACACGCTTCTGAGGCCCTGGCTGAGTGTTGATTCTTTTCATATTTTTCCCTATTTTTGTGAAGTACTTTAGAAAATCTGCGCAAAAGTATATCAAAATGAATAATATACCAAATTTTGATATAACAATTTTTAATAAATTGATATAATTTAGACTAAATCTAAATAAGATAATGGAATATTCTATGAATGTAAGGCTTGCTCAGTATATCAAAATTTCTGGCAAGACTATATCGGGATTTGCAAAAACCATCGGTTCCTCACAGCCTTCGATTAGCAGTATAATTGCAGGAAAGAGACCATTAAGCAAGGGCATGAAGGCCCGTATCCTGGCGGCGTGCCCGGACTTGAGCGAGAGGTGGCTGATGACAGGGGAGGGGCCGATGCTCACGAGCGCGGATGCGGGCGCGGCCATCGTAATGAGCGGCCACCACTCCCAGGCCGCAGGGCGCGACCTCATCAACTCATCACCCGGAGACCCCGCCCGCCTCTCGCAGCTCGAAGCGGAGAACAACCGGCTACGGGCCGAGAACGCCGGGCTGCGGGCCCTCGTCGAGGCCAAGGAGGAGATCATAGCCGGCAAGGACCGCCTCCTCACGATGTACGAGAACCTCACCCGCTGAGCATCCCTTCGCGCGCGCGGCCCAACGATTTCTTCCGCCGTCCCGTCCCCGTCCCTTCCCCCGTTTTCCCNCCCCCCGCTCCTTATTATTCGCGCACGCGATTTTTTATTTTTTTATTTATAATTGTTAATTAAGGTGTGGGCATCAATAAGGGGGTCAACAAGGGGGTCAACGTCACCGATACCTCAACACCTCAACCCCTTGACACACAAACAGCTATGAGGGTCATTAAGAGGGTCAGCAAGAGGGCCAGAAAATCTCACATCGCGCGTGCGCGCGCGACCCCCCTCCCCCCGGCAATAAATCCGCCCCCCGAAATGAACTTTTTTGTACGAAAATTTGTATAATACGAAAAATAATATTAACTTTGCAGTGAGTTCTTAATCAATATTGTTTAACCCTCTAATCTCATCAGCATGAAAGTAGAATTAAACGAGAAAGAAGAGGAACTCATTGCGGCAATCCGTAATTACAGGAGGGGATACCCGGACAGTTTCCCGAATCTTCTGTATTATGCTCAGCAGATTTTTGATGAGCTGACGGATTTGCCTCAGTAGAGTTTCTGGCGGCCTCCTTCTTAAAAATCGAAGGAGGGGGCCGTTTTTGAAACTCTATTTTTCAAGACTGTACACACCACTCAAATAACTCAAGACTTATGGAAGCACAGACCGTTCTCACCGATGCGAAAGCCAGGCTGCAGGATATACTTGTGGCAATATCCTGGCGTGAAATCGCCCGCAACTATTTCGGCAAGTCCAGTTCCTGGCTGTATCACAAGCTGGACGGCATCAAAAGCGATGGCACTCCGGGAGGAGGCTTTTCGGAATCAGAAAAGCTCCGGCTCAAGGAGGCCCTTCAGGATTTGGCTTCCCGTATCAACACAGCCGCCTCGAAACTCTAAATAACAACCCCGATCTCTTCTCGGCCCCGGCCCGTCCAGCCGGGGCTTCTGTTTTTCAACAAATAATAGAAATTTTTCCTATTTTAGATTTGGAAATAATAGAAATTTTTCCTATTTTTGCAGTGCAAATCTCAAACGTATGAAATATAAAGAATTTCATAGATTTGTACTTCAGCGAGGCTGGGTCAAAGTCCGGCAGAATGGAAGCCACTGCATCTATTCCAAGGAAGGCCGCGCTGATAAGCTGATCATCCCCTTGCATGGAAGCAAGGAGATTCCCGAGCCTCTAAGGCGATCTTTAATCAGGCAGATGGGGGAGTGGCCCCATCAGCATTTTACTCGGAAACTGTTAGGAGAATCTAAAAACCTCAGAAAAATGACGGAGAGAAAAAAACTGATCATCAACATCTGCGCAAGCAGTGACTCCTTCGGCGCGTATTCGGAAAGCTGCGAGGGCATCTATGGAGCAGGGGACACGGTAGCCGAGGCGAAGGCCAGCGCACTGGCGGCCATCGAGCTGCTGCATGAGGAGTGGCCCGAAGACATCCAGCCTCTGGCCGTCCGGGAGAACTGGCCCGTAGAGTGGCGCTATGATGTGAAATCCCTTCTCAATTTTTATGAAGGTGTGATAACCAACGCTGCTCTCGAGCGTCTGACGGGCATTAACCGGAAACAGCTTTGGAACTATGCTCATGGGAGGTCTCAGCCGCGCAAAGCGACCGTAGACAAGATTCGAACCGCCCTCCGGGCTCTCGGCCAGGAACTGGTGGAAGTAAGCATGTGATGGAAAATGAAATTTCGGGGCGGGGGAGCGGAAATCCGGAAAATTTTTGCTAACTTTGTACCCGCCATTCTTAACACGCATAAATCAAAAACATCGACGGCAGCGATGCCGGAGAAATTTTCATAAACAAAAAGCAGGCGGCGGCGGGCATGTGAATGTCCGCCGCCGCTGTCTTCACAGGCCGCGGCCCTCAGAGAATCTCGGGCAGTCGCGTCACGGCGCGGGCGCGGTGATGGTCGCGGATGGTGGCGTAGACCTGCGTCGTCTTCAGATCGCGGTGGCCCATCAGCCGCGAGATGGTGTAGAGGTCGACTCCGGCATCGAGCAGCGACATGGCGAAAGTGTGGCGCGAGGTGTGCCACGAGACCCGCTTGTCTATCCCGGCGCGTGCCGCCCATACCTTCAGGTGATGGTTGGCCGTGTCGGCCGAGGCGAAGGGGCCGAAGACCAGTGTCCGGCCCTCCCGCTCCCCTTCGCGCAGGGCGCGGGCCTCCTCGAGCAGCCGCTCGGCCTGGGAATTGAGGGGCACCGTCACATCGTGGCCCGTCTTGGTCTGGCGCATCCGGAGGGCCGGGGGCGCGTCATCAGCCGCGGGCTGCACCTGGTCCCAGCGCAGGGCCGTCACGTCAGACCACCTCAGCCCCGTCATGCAGCAGAAGAAGAATGCCGTCCGCATCAGTTCCCACGGATGCGGCGTGTCGGCCATGCGGCGCAGCTCCGCCACGGTGAGGTAGACCTTCTCGGCCTCCTGGGGATAGAACTTGCGGCATCCGATGGCCGGATTGCGGTCGATGATTCCGGCGCGGGCCGCATGGTTGACCACCGAGAGCACCTTGCGCAGATACAGCGCCTTGGTGCCCTCGCCCAGGGGGCGCTCCGGGTCGTTGCGCCCGCGCGTGTCGATGGCCCATGCGCGGGCCTCGCAGTTGAGCCAGGCGTGGAAGCCGTCGAGCCAGGCGGCGTCGACCTCGCTCATGCGCAGGTCCTCGCGCGGATCATAGCGGCGGGCGTAGTCCAGGGCGCGGCGCCAGCAGCCGCGCGTCGAGGGGGAGCGCTGGCGGTCGGCCAGCGAGGCCGCGTAGTCCCAGAAGCAGACATCGCGGCGGCGGCGCTCCTCCTCCTCGATGCGGCGGCGCCGGTCGAGGCCGTAGATGCCCCGGGCGAGCTGCACGTGGCGCTCGGCGCGGATGGTCTCGGCCACGCGCAGCGTCTCGGCGTTGCGCCGGCGCGTCAGGCGGTCGGCCCCCTCCTCGGGAGCCAGATGGAGGTTGAGGAACTCGTAGCGGCGCTTGCCCTCGAAGTGGAAGGCGAGATAGAGCGAAACAGCTCCCCCCTTGAGCTTCTTGCGGCGCAGGGAGACGTTGTCGCTCGAACGGGCAGCATTGTCATTCATGAGAGTCGGAAAAATTTCATTAAACAAAAAAATAATGGCCTCCAGGCGGTGGGGATCCGGAGTGCCCGATGGCGGCCTCCGGAGTGCCCGGAGTACCACCCGGAGAGCCCGGAGTACCGCAGGAGTACCACAAAGTTAATAAAAAATGCCGAGACATGTCATAGACATGGCAATGCCAAATGCCGTCAGTCCCGCGGCCTCAGAAGCGTGTCATAGCTCTGTCATAGTTCTGTCACACTTTCAGAATTCGGAGGTGAAGTGGAAGCGGATTTTCGGGAAGTCGGCCTGGGCCATCTGGAGGACGTAGTTGCTGTCTGCCAGGAAGACGTCGCGCCCCTCTTTGTCGGTGGCCATGAACTGGTGCTTGCGCTTCTTGAAGGCGGCTAATGCTTCGGGATCATCGCTCTCAATCCAGCAGGCTTTGTAGAGGTTGATCGGTTCCCAGCGGCACTGCGCTCCATACTCGTGAAGCAGGCGGTACTGTATGACCTCAAACTGCAGCTGACCCACCGTGCCGATAATCTTGCGCCCGTTAAACTGGTTGGTGAACATCTGTGCCACGCCCTCATCCATGAGCTGGCGGATGCCCTTGTCGAGCTGCTTGGCTTTCATCGGGTCGGCGTTCTCGATATACTTGAACATTTCGGGCGAGAAGGAGGGGAGCCCCTTGAAGTGGAGCTGCTCGCCCGAAGTCAGGGTGTCGCCGATTTTGAAGTTGCCCGTGTCGGGGAGGCCGACGATGTCGCCGGGATAAGCTTCGTCGACCACACTCTTCTTCTGGGCCATGAAGGCCGTCGGAGCCGCGAAACGCATCTGCTTGCCGTGGCGCACATGCAGGTAGTTGACGTTGCGCTCAAACTTGCCCGAGCATACCTTGACGAAGGCAATGCAGCTGCGGTGATTCGGGTCCATGTTAGCATGAATCTTGAAGATGAAGCCCGAGAAATTCTCCTCTTGAGGCTTCACCTCCCTCTCCTCGGCCTCAATGGGGCGGGGTGACGGAGCGATTTTGACAAAGCAGTCGAGGAGCTCCTTGACGCCGAAGGTGTTGAGTGCCGAGCCGAAGAAGACCGGCGCTACCTCGCCGCGCAGGTATGCCTCCTCGTCAAACTCCGGATAGACTCCCTCTATGAGTTCGAGGTCCTCGCGCAGTTTCGCTGCGTCGGCCTCGCCCACCAGTTCGTCGACCCGGGGCGAATAGACATCATCAATTTCTATGCGCTCGGAGACGGTCTGCTTGGAGGGGGTGAAGAGGTCGAGGCCCTTCTCATATATATTATAGACCCCTTTGAAATGCGCGCCGATATTTATGGGCCACGAAAGGGGGCGGACGTTTATCTTGAGCTCCTGCTCGAGTTCATCAAGGATGTCGAATGGGTCGCGACCCTCGCGGTCGAGCTTGTTGACGAATATGATGACCGGAGTCTTTCGCATGCGGCACACCTCCATCAGGCGTCGTGTCTGCGTCTCCACGCCCTTGGCCACGTCGACCACGATGATGACCGAATCCACGGCCGTGAGCGTGCGGAAGGTATCCTCAGCGAAATCCTGGTGGCCGGGAGTGTCGAGGATGTTTATCTTGTAGTCTCCATAGTTGAAGCCCATCACCGAAGTGGCCACGGATATGCCGCGCTGCTTCTCAATCTCCATCCAGTCTGATGTCGCCGTCTTCTTGATCTTGTTGCTCTTGACGGCTCCGGCCACATGTATAGCGCCGCCGAAGAGGAGCAGCTTCTCGGTCAGTGTGGTCTTGCCCGCGTCCGGGTGTGATATGATGGCGAAAGTGCGCCGGCGGTCTATTTCCTTGTTCAGTTCGTCTGACATAATATTAGGTGGGGTGCTCGCGAGGTCAGTCCTCGGTCTTTTCCAGTTCGTTGTTATAGNCCTTCTTATAGTAATNCGCCAGTGTAGCGNGGAACNTTGAGATCTGCTTCATGGCCTTGAGCGTATCTTCCGACACCTCCTTGCCGCTCAGGCGCAGCATCAGCATCCCGTAGAGGGCATTGAAGCAGGTCTCTATCTCGCCCGCCTTCTCCTCGCCCGCCTTCGCGCGCAGTTCCACGATATAGGGGAGCGTGCGGTAGAATTCCGCTCCGTAGTCGGCAAACTTCGGGTCGCTTAGCAGCCGGCGGTGGAGGTCGGCGAGGTCATTGAGCGTATTCTTGTTTAGCTGCAGGTGTCCTTTCTTCTCCACACCCTCGCGGCGCATCATGTCGATGAGCGACTCATACCAGTCGGTCATTTCCTTGCGCTGCGCCTCAGTGAGGGCAGTGTGGCGGTCGATTATGCTCTCCTTGATCGCATCGAGGTCAAGGCGGTTGGCGCGGATAAGGTCCTCGATCTGCCACATGTAGAGGAGATACTCAGCTATGTTTTCTTTTTTCTTTTGGGATGCCGTAAACATGTCGGTATAAAATAATGTGCAAAATTAATAAATCCCCCCGTATTATACAACATTCATGCCCGCGAGCGAGTTCTAATTACTGAGGCCCCCTCCGCGCTGCGGCCTCGCAGCGGGGGAGGGGCGGAGGCGCTCGCACCATTATGATTAGGCTGGAATACACATATCACGACGGGTTTATTCTCTCGCTTCCGGGAGAAAGGGCCATTGTGTTCGATTACTGGCAGGACCCGCGTGGCGGGGAGCGCATCGCCTCACTGCTGCGCAGCGGCATGAAGGTGTATGTGGTGGTGTCGCACCATCACAAAGACCATTTCGTGCCTGCCATCTTCAGCTGGTGGAGCCTTCCCGGCGCCGATGTGCATTACGTCATCAGCGAGGATGTCTTCCGCCATCAGCGCCACCGTCTCAGCGCCGCCTCATCCTACAAGGGGGAGAAAGTGCCTTCGGAGCGGCTAACCGTGCTCAGGCCCGGCGAGTCATGGGAGGATGGAGGCTTGAAAATCGAAGCCTTCGGCTCGACTGACATCGGCAACTCCTACGTGGTCACCGACATAGTATCGGGCTTCGCCGCGCTCCATGCCGGAGACCTGAACGCATGGCTCTGGCTCGATGAATCGACCCCTGAGGAGGTGCGCGACATGATGAGCCGCTTCGAGGAGATATTAGGGCGCATCAGCGCGGCATATCCCCGTCTTGACCTCGCCCTCTTCCCGGTTGACAGCCGCATAGGGCGTGAATACTGGACCGGGGCGCGGCGCCTCCTCGAGGAGGTGGACGTGAAGGTGTTCGTCCCCATGCACTTCGTCTTGGGCGACACTGAGGCTGAGCGGAAGCGGCTGGCAGCCGATGCGCTGCGGTTCAGCGACTACGCCCCCGCCGGAGGGCACACGCTCTATTGCGGCCTCACGGCCCCCGGCGATGCCGTCGGTATCTGACGCCCCAAATGTAGGGACGTGCCTTTGGCACGTCTGCAAAGCGTGCTTCCGGACACCGGCAAAACCGGGCGGAGCACGGCAAAAATAGTGAAAACGAAATGCGAAAACTGCTATCATATATAATATTGCCCTTGGCGCTGACCGCCGTGGCGTGGCCCGTCACTGAGGCCCTTCCCGCCCCCTCTCCCNGGGTCGCANCTGTCGNGTCGGNCTNCGCATCGGGAGCGGNCTNTTCATCCGCGGCCGCAGCCAAGNAGAAATCGTCCAAGAAAAAGNGCTCCACCTNCAAGAAGAAGAGCGGCACTAAAAAGAAANATTCCTCCGCAGGAAAGAAGGGCACAAAGAAGAAGGCGAGGAAGACGCGCGTCAAGAAGAGCCGAGCCGCCACGTCGGCCAAGCGGTGGAGCAACGCCTCCGCCCCGGCCCCGGAGACCCCGCAGAACGACTCGCTGACGCTCGCTGTCAACGAGGCCGTCATAGCCGCCGTGCCTCCGCAGTCAAACCCCGGCGGCCTGCGTGTCAACTCGGTCAAGCCCGACCTCAAAGGACGCTTCGCTAAGGTATCGCTCAACGANAANTTNACCTACCTCCGCCGTCACCACCGACCTTATTGTCGACCTGCAGCGCGCCGCCACATCGGCCTTCCCGGACTCGCTCAAGCGTTTCCGTGTTGATCTCACCGTGGGGAACCATCCGCTATCATACTATATAATGAAGATAGACAAGGTCAGCGACGAGGCCCGCAAGCCTACCCGTTTTGTCGTTGACCGCGACCCCTTAGCTTCTCCAAAGAAGGGCATGTTGGGCGACATAGTAGCCCTCTGGCACAGCCACGGCCGCTACTACAAGCCCGGCTCGGGTGCCTGGCTATGGCAGCGTCCCCTCCTCTTCCAGAGTATTGAGGACACCTATACTATGGGTTACATCCTGCCATACGTAGTGCCCATGCTCGAGAACGCCGGAGCCTACGTCATGCTGCCCCGCGAGCGCGACCTGTCGAGCCATGAGGTGATAGTCGACAACGATGTCAACCCCGAGGGACAGATATACTCGCAGACCACATACAGCGAGACCGATGGCAGCAAACCGTGGGAAGATGGCGAGGAGGAGGGATTCATCTATGACCTCCAGGATTTCCGCGACACCGAGAATCCCTTCGAGAACGGCACCTACCGCCAGGCCGAGACGGTGCGCAGCGGCGCACGAGCATCAGAGGCGCGCTGGNATGCCGACATTCCGGCCGACGGCNACTATGCCCTCTACGTCAGCTACCACTCCCTCCCCGAGTCAGCCCCGGACGCGCGCTATACCGTCAATTACTCCGGAGGGAGCAAGGAGTTTTCGGTCAACCAGACCATGGGTGGCTCCACATGGATCTATCTCGGCACTTTCCCCTTCGAGGAGGGCTTTGATGCCGAGACCCCTGTCGTGACCCTTAGCAATGTCAGCGACCACGGAGGCAAGATCGTGACCGCCGACGCTATCAAGATCGGCGGAGGCATGGGCAACATAGCCCGCTCCCCCCGCCGCAGCGATGTCTACTGGGGCCAGGAAGCCCCGGAGCCCTCCGCGGCCGAAGATGCGGCTGACCCCGATGAGGTGCCCGACAACGAGAACGACCTCTCAGACGACGCCGAGCCCTCCGAC
>WFLX010381992.1_pt1 | contig 28086 bp, 26 predicted proteins | sample 4967041 | NCBI WGS metagenome assembly WFLX01 (sample SAMN12857096, study PRJNA449069) | gut metagenome | isolation source: stool from male and female vole | host: Microtus ochrogaster | place: USA:Florida | collected 2017
ACGGAACAGGACGGACAGAAGTCTTAGCACAGCACATAATCCAGTCGTTCAAACCGGGCGAAATTACTCCCGAAAAAGCACTTGAAATCGGCGAAGAATTATGCGACAGATTTCTGAAAGGCGAATATCAGTATGTTCTTGCCGTCCACACCGACCACGAACATATACACTGTCATATTATTTTCAATAATACAAATATCTGTACAAATCGTTCTTTTGAAACCGAAGAAAATCAGGGCAGAAAATCCGAAAGAGCGTGGGCGAAACTACGCAATATCTCTGATGAAATCTGTAGGGAACACGGCTTGTCAGTTATCGAAGAACCACAGAAAAATACGGGAATTTCCCACTTTGAGCGAGATATGCAGAAAGAAAGTAAATCGTGGAAAGAAAAACTCCGTGCAAGAATCGCTNAAATCATATATTNCANCNNANNTNTTNATGACTTTNTCANGANCTGTNCCGACNGCNNAATNGNGNATGNTTACAAGNCNNACNACNAGTACNNGCTGAAATTCCNTNTGCNAGGGCANGAACNTTTTANAAGANCCGAAACTTTAGGTGAAGAATACACGGAAGAACGCATTGCCGAGCAGATTGAACAAATTCAAAAACTGCATCATAATATAGCTGAAATTTCAAAATCTGAAACATCTGAAATTCCCAAAGTTAAGCCAACAGAAAAGAAAGAAGATAAGTGGGCAGATATTCGTGGTATGCAGAATGCTGATATGATTATTGCGGAACTTGAATCGGCAGGTGTGGATTCACTGAATGTTCTTAAATCATTTATGTGGAATGTTCGCCATGATGATGACCATACCGATGAATTAGCATCACTCAAAAAAGAAATCAAGGCGATTGACACCCTGATTTCTAAAATAAAGCATCGTGATGAGATTATACCGATTTATAAGGAATACAAAAGCAAATCTGGTTGGAGTCAGAGTCGTTTCAGAAAGAAAAATGCTGATGTTATTGAAGATTACGAAAAGACAGTTGATTACATCAAAGAACATCGAAAGCCATTCTATGTGGACGGTAAAATGCCAACAATGCTTGATTTGCTTGATAAATTCAATGCTTTGAAATCACAGTATAACACACTTTTAGCAGAGCATGAAGCATTTATTATCAGGCGTGATACGGCACACAAATACACTAAACAAGTGAAAAAATATCTTGATGAGCAGTATATGAAACGTGAGCGTGAACGCAGTCAGCAAAGGACTTTTTCTCAGCAGAAAAAGAAAAATACAATTGAATAGGAGATAATAATTATGGAACAAGAATTACTGAAACAGCGACAGCGTGAGGGTATTGAGATTGCTAAATCCCAGGGCAAGTACAAGGGAAGAAAGCCGATTCCGATTGATTGGACGAAGTTCGGGCAACTTTATGGTGAGTGGAAGTTGAAGAAAATCACGGCAAGAGATTTTATGCAGAAAATGCAGTTATCTGCTAATACTTTCTATCGCCGTGTACGTGAGTATGAAATCCGTAACGGCATTACCGAACCGACCTCCGCTTGACCTCTCAGGCGAACGGAAATACCCATTAGAGACGTCCGAACTTGTGGAACGTAAAACTTCCTTAACCGATAAAAAAGCACCCTCTTAGAAACGCTCTAAGAGAGTGCTGTATGGTTAATGTATGCCGTTATGGTATGTGCCTGCTCCATAATGCTAATTTGGACTTGTGCGGAACGGAATGAGAGTGTGCCAATAAACTATGGTTTGTGGATTAAGTATTTACAATACTGAAATCGGTTTTTGGCTGACTAAAACGTCCTCGTTTTTGAATTCGTGATCTTTTTTCAATTTCTTCAGCAGACATTTGTTTTGATATATTAATCAATACTTCTTCAAGTCGAGGGTTGATTTTTAAGTTACGTTCCTGTTTTCTTCTTACTATTCCATAGCATCCGACAGGTGATATGTATATATCTTCTGGAGCATCGGGAGAAACAACACTACTCATATCAACAAAAGTAGAATGTTCAGGTGTATTAGTGCAATTGATTATGATATCATCGGATATATGAATGATATCTTTTCCACAGTCAATGAAAAACTCATCTTCATTATCAAATACATTAATTCGTGTAGCAAGAGGAAAACAGTGAATGTCTATATCAAATTTCAGGTTATCGAAATTAATAATTCTGTTTCCAATCCATCTTACAACAGGAACTGCCCATGAATTGCCAATAGCTTGATATCTGTTTGTTTTCTTTGCTTTTGCTAAATCTGTATAATTATCTGGAAATCCCATCAATCGTTCGCACTCTAAAGGTGATATTCTGCGGATGCGTCCGTCTTGAACTACATAAAGGGAGCCGTTATATGCTGCTGCATTTCCATTCCACTTCGTTCCATAGGCTGAATAAAGGCAATCAGTATACTCTCTGAACACCTCGAACTTGTGTCCATCCTTTTCAAAAGTTAATGGTGTTGATGGATATTCAGCTAACTCATTTTGATGTTTCTCAAAAAGAACGCATTCTGGATAAAAGTCCTTTCCACCAGCAAGCAGATACAACCTTTTACGCTGCTGTGGTAGTCCAAAATATTTAGCATCCAACACTCTCCATGCTACATTCCTTTTAGGACCGTGAATTATTCCTGCACTTGACCACTTCTTCATCGAAATAACATCTTTGAATCCTGCGAGAGATGAAACCAAGCATCCAAATGCATTTGTTTTATCTGTAAGAACACCTTCCACGTTCTCCCAAAAGACGATGCTATGCTTTTTATTAGCATCAAGTCGTCTTTTGTCGTTTGCTTCAACTATATCGACAAATCTTAACGTCAAGTTTCCTCTGTCATCATCAAGACCGTTTTGCCTGCCTGCTAAAGAAAAAGCCTGGCATGGAGTGCCACTGCATAGCAGATCAGGTGCATCTATCTCATTATTCAATAGCATATCAGGGATATTAGTCATATCTCCCAAATTGTTTATATCTGGATATTTTTCATCGAGTACTCGTGACGGAAAATCTGCAATCTCAGAAAACCACTTAAATTCAAGATTATACGGTTTCCACGCAACAGATGCGGCTTCAATCCCAGAGCAAATACTTCCTACTGTTTCAATCATAAAATAACTCCTCTTTATCAATGGTACATACAAGCTTGATTATACCACAGATAGCCTAAAAAGTCAAGTTACAGATAAACATGATAAAGATTCATAACTTGAAATCTATCTGTTATTTCTTTCTCGTTTCATACCAGTTGGCACCTTGATGAATATCCACTATAAGCGGCACTTTCATGTTATAAACATTCTGCATTTCCTCACAGAGTATTTTCTGGCATCTTTCTACACAGGATATGTCAGATTCGATGATAAGTTCATCGTTGACTTGCAAAACCAGTTGTGCAGGGAGTTTTTCAGCTTTAAGTCGATGATAAACTTTTATCATCGCTATCTTTATAATATCTGCTACTGTTCCTTGAATGGGATAATTCATTGCGATTCGTTTGCCAGTTGCCTGAATTATTTTGTTAGAGGAGGAAAGTTCAGGTATATGGCATTTTCTGCCGAACAGAGTTACTGCCTTACCAGTCTTTTTAGCATCACTTACAATTTTTTCTATGAATTTGTTTACTTTAGGATATTTTTCATGATACTTCTGTATATATTTCTGTGCTTGTTCGAATGATGTTCCGATGTCCTTAGAGAGCGAAAATGCACCGATACCATAGATTATGCTGAAGTTTACAGCTTTTGCTATTTCTCTCATCTCAGAAGTTACCATATAAATTGGAATATCAAATAACAAGGCTGCCGTTGAGGAGTGAATATCCTCGCNTGAAGTGAAAGCCTCTATCATGTTCTTATCTCCGCAAAGATGAGCCATTACACGCAGTTCTATCTGTTTATATTCTGCATTAATAAGCACTCTTCCTTTTTCANCTATAAAGAACTTTCGTAACTGTGAGCCAAGTTCTGTATGAACTGGAATNTTTTNTATATTTGGTTCACAAGTTGATATTCTTCCTGTTCGTGTATCNGTTTGGTTGTAGCATATATGAAGTCTATCATNAGANGCTATATTGTTATACAATCCCGTTACATAGGNGTATATCTTCATATACATACGATATTTCCGCACATTATCAACTATTGGAAACGTTTCTATGAGCCTTTCGGAGTATCTCCATCTTGTTGGTAGACCAAGTTCTTCAAACAGCACTGTTCCAAGTTGTTTTGGCGAGGAGATATTAAACTCATGTCCAGTTTCATCATATATTGCTTGCTTTGTTCGTTCTATTATTTTTGTCAAATACTCATCGAATCTATGTACTTCATCCAACGAAATTCTTACTCCAGTATTTTTCATTGATGCAAAGACTTCTGTAAGTGACATTTCGATACTTTCAAGGGGATACTGCATATTATTTTCATGTTCATGACAAATTGAAAGTTCATCATTGCCAGGAAGATAACAATATCTATTAGTTTTAAGGGTTTCACCACCAGTTGTATTAAAATTGTTTTTCATTTTTGGCAGTTGCTCGATAATCATTTCCTTCCATCTTTGTATATCATACCATGGGCATCCGATGCAACCTTTTTCAGCTGCTTTACCTTTGACAGGAATCGATTTGTCCCAGTCTTTTCCACCTTCATAAAAAAGCGGCGGAAAACCGTATATTGTTCCACGCTTTCCGGTTTGATAGCAAATTCGACATACTTCTCGCTTTTGTTGGTTTCTTTGATTTGATAAAAGCTGAAACTTTTCTTTAATCTCAGTGTCAGTCATTGTATCAGGGTTTTCAGACTTAGTATCTTCATCCCATCTAATTTCTGAAAATTTATGATCTGGCAACAGGTGCTGAGATTCTTTTCCTTCGTAAACATCATAATTGTCAAGTACATTAAGTATACGCTTTCTTAAAGCAGGCGACCATGTTTCATAGCCGTTTCCTGCGATTTCAACACGTTCAATTGGTAAGAGTAATAGTCTTGTACTTCTGTTATTATGACAAACAGGACAGTTATAGTTTATATGTGTTGCTATGGTGTATCCCATTTCTTTCAAATCTTGTATTCTTCGTGCAAAATTAGCATTATCTATATCGCAATTTCTGCAATGCCATTTACCATCTTTAAGAATATTAAAGATAGGCTTTGTTACATCTGAACGTGAATTAGCCCAATATGCATCTTGTATTTTTAACCATGATGAATAATTGGCAGGATTCATCTGAATATAAACTTTATTTAAGTGTTCATATAAGCCATTGGTATCATCAGCTTTAATTGAAACTCCGGTTCTTCTGTATTCTACAGGAATCCATATATCTCTTTTCTCATCTAAGTAGGTGAATTCAACATGGACATATTCCTCAGATGCTTTGGTGTTAAGTTTTCTTGTTTTTTCAACAATCTTGATATTACTGTTTAGTGATACAGTCATGATTTTCTCCTCAATTATAACATTATTTTTATGGAAAAAGAATGTGCATAGATATATTCTTATTCTATACCATTAAATAATTCTGATAAAGAAACTCCANNTCCATCAGNAATTTTCNTTAGATTTACAANAGAAACATTCCTCTTGCCATTNTCAACCNATGAAAAATAGGTGCGATCCATCCCTANTTTCAATGCGAATTTTTCTTGACTGAGTCCAATAGTTGTCCTAAGTTCTTTTATTCTGTTTCCTAATTCTTCCGTAATCATAATTCACCCCTTAAATGGAAAAATAAACATGGTTTCTATATCACCAGTATACCAGTCTTATGGATTGAAGTCAACGGACTATAAGTAACAGTAGCTTTCGGTTCGTAAAAAAATAATTGATCGTTTAGAACCTTTCAGCTAGTATTTGTATATGCAAAAAAGGCAGCCACTCTCTAAAGAGTAGCTGCCAATGATAGCTTGCTGTATCAGTCTTAAANTGTTTTCTTTAAAACTTCTCTATGCCTACANTCCTAAATCCCACGCCTTNCATTTGTGATAGAAATCAACATATATTATTGAAAAAACAAGTACCATTNCAAGCACTGTACCTCCGATTATTGTTATTAATCTTTTTTTAGATTTCATATTATTCACCCCTTCTTTACTAAGCTGAACTTAAACTTTTACGTTATTCATATTATATCATACTATCCACAAAAAAGCAATAAAAAACAATGAAAGCCGGATTGCTCCGGCTCTCACTGTTTATAGGGTGGTTTATATGAAATTAGAAGATAGCTTATTGATGATGTCTGAAATCTTTTCCGTTTCTGTCGGGCATTTCAGGCATACCGTTTTCGTCCTGTGGAGGTTCGTGCATACCGCCTCTGTTTCCACCGCCGAAACCACCGCCGCCAATCATGGACTGTGTTCCGACAAATGAAACAACATTTTCTGCTGTAAAGCTTCCGGACTCCGTACCGTCGTTATTATAACCGCCGATTTCGTAAAGTCCATTATTTTCACTCGCTGAGGAAGTACCTCCTGTATAGAAAGTATAAGTGACACCGGTTTTTATGCCGGAGGAACTTATAACAATATTGTCAAATTTTTTGGTTGGTGAAAAACTTATTATTTCGTTTCCGGAATCGTCGGAAAGAGTAACAAGAGTTCTACCGTCAAACGTACTGTCAAACGTTGCGGAAACACAGTTCTGTGAAGAAGTACCGGACGGATATTCTGCCATTTCGGACATACCTGCCGCCACAAGAGTACCACCTGTCACGATAATCTCGCCGTTGCTGTCCAAAGCACCGTTTCCGCCGTTTTCAGGACCGTTTATTATAACAGTACCTCCGCTGATGTATATATTACCGTTTGAGTCAAGACCATCACCGTCTGCATTTACACAGACCGTTCCACCATTGATATTAACTGCCAGATTGTCCGAATATGTTCCCATACCAGCCTGAGAAGTAACACCATCACTTGCATTGAAACCGTCGTCAGTGGCATTGACTTCAATCGTGCCGTTGTTTATGTTTATAACGGACGCTTCCAGTCCCTCATAAGAGTTAATGACTGAAACTATACCGCCGTTTATATCAATTTTTGAATCGGCATGAATACCCTTGTTTCCCGAATCAATAATTAAACTGCCCTCTGACACAATAACATCTGTATTTGAATGAACTGCGTCGTCTGCTGAATTTATATTGAACGTTCCTCCAACGATATTTATTTCACCGTCTGCCTTTATACCTTTTGTGCTTGTTTCACTGTCAGTATTTTCGGCATTTGCTGTATATGCAAGATTATGATGTTCAAATCCGTCATGACTTTCAAAGTCATCTGGATTGAAGTGGTGAAAATCAGGCATTTCAAAATTATCAGGGTCAAAATTTTCAAATCCGTCAGGCATTTCAGGTCTTCCGGAATCATCGGGCATTTCGGGTCTTTCTCCGTCGAAATCATCACGGCGACCAAATCCGCCCCTGCCGAAGTCTCCNCCNTTGTNAAATCCACCGAAATCATCGGCATGAANTTTGGTGGATTCGGAACNTCCTCCACCGGACGTTATATTNAAAGTTCCTCCCTCAATATACACAAATCCCATTTCAGAATCGGTTTTATTGTTGGAATTAATACCGTTTTCGNCTGCTGTAAGGGTCANATCNCCGTTTGCAACTGCTACATAGTCCTTACCTTTTATAGCGTCGCCGACTGCATCAACAGTAATTTTACCGCCTGTAATAACAATATCGTCCTTTGAGCGAATACCGTCATTATAGTTTCCGGTAACTTCAAGTTCACCGTCTCCGTTTATTGTTAGACTGTCACGGCTGAAAATTGCCGCATCGGGTTCATTTTCGTCACTGCTGGAAAAATCATACACCGAACCGTCAGAAACATAATTTTTACTGTCATTGGCAAGCGTAATAAACGTTTTGTCTGCGTTCTCAATGTAAATTGCTGATGAATTACTGCAATTAACTGACGCATTGTCAAGAACAAGCTGGACTTTTGTGTTGTCGGCATTCACAATAATCTGACCGTCGTCAAGAGTACCGTTTATAATATAGATACCCTCATCATTAATCGTCACTGTTGAACCATTGACTGTAACGCCGTCACCATTCACTTCCGCACTGTTTCCTGTGAGAGAAATTTCAGCGGTCGGATTGGAATAATCGGGGTTAAGGTCTCTTTTTGAAAAAAGTTCACTTTCAGAAGTTTTTACAGATGAAGATGAAAGAACTGATTCAATTGTCTTTTTAGTTTCAGCCGATTCAGTTAATTCTTCTGATTCAGCTGAAACCGTCGTCATTTTCTCGGAAGTTGTCTTTCCGGAATCAGAACTATTTCTGTTGTTATCACTGCAAGCCGTCGCCATAAGTGCAAAAGTCATGGCAGCCGTAACAATACAGTTCATAAAATCACTCATAGAATCACCATTTTTTAAAGTTCCCAATTCCGTATTTTCTTTTGTTATTTATTTCTATACCTGTATTATATCTGTATGATATGTAAATTGTGTGAAATTTTGCTGAACAACTGAAAAAAATATTTTTTTCAAAATCAACACAAAAATGCAGTATATTCAGCTACTTTTGCAGAATTTCACAAAATCCCTCACGGAGTCACTGCAATTTGCAAGCAGATTTATTTCAGCAGTTTGATTGTTGTAGTCGAGACCGTGAATGAGAACAGGAATATCCTTGCCGAATGTTTTCTCAATAAATCCGGAAGAATGAAGGTTCTGAACAATATCGGCAAGGAGTTCTGTAAAAGCTGTTGTAATAGACGCATACTGTTCACTTTCAGAACTGTCAGCGTCCTCGTCATAGGGATAACCACAGCTTATAATCCATTGCCGTACAATTTTCCCTGTATCGTCCGTACCGAAACTGAGTTCATTATTCTGAAGCCAAAATATATAATTCCAGCGTGCTTCCTGTTCACTGTCGGCAATCCTGATATTCCGGCGGTATTCTGATTCAGTGTTATAACCAAGAATAACGGTCGGCTTGCACGGATTATCCTCGTCGTCATAGACAAACAGCGAGATAGCATAGATATCCGGTTCCTCCCACGAGGAAACAGTATCTTCAATCAGTATTGAAATAAGACCTTTTATGTCCTCAGTACTTACATGAACATCATACATATCGTCAAAACTGTCCTCCTCAGAAGATTTTTTCAGTTCCTCAACGCATTTTTGCAGAACGCCGATATTGACAATGCCGGCACATGAAATATCGTCACCGCTTCCGTAAGTAGTAATTTCGGGAAGAAATTTTCCTATATATCTGCTTGCTTCATCAAAACCTGATTCTGCGAATTTTATAGCAAGTTCTCTGTAAAGGTCGTATAACTGTTCTTCGTTCCAGCATGAGTTGTCAATACCGTCCGTACCGAGAAAAACAGCCGGCGGAACTGTTCCTTTCTCAAAATAGCAGAATCTTGCTGCACTGTTTGCATTGTCCTGACACATGGACGTTGTAACATTTCCTATGCAATGGGGGTCGTCCGGAATAGGTCCGTAGGCAGAACCGTCCTCCGCAACAATAACGCATTTTCCGTCACCTATCTGTACGCCAAATGCAAATTCTTCTGAAACGACAAAAAATTCAAGTGTTGTTCCATAAGCTATAAGAAAGTTTCCGTCCTTGTAGTATTGACGGTAATCCGCACATTCGTCGGGTATACGGTTAAGTTCCGCATCAGTAAAAGGGTCGTTTATATAATCATTCGCAATTCTGTCATACCATAGTGAAACCACATTCCGCCAGAGCCATGCAAAAAGTTTTCTGCGTTTTCTTTCACTGTTGAGAAGTATTTCAGCACCGTCCATAATATCCATGAATTCTTCGACACATTCAAAGGCACACTCAACCGCAAACCTTGAACCTCTGTCTGTACGGATATACTGCGAACTGCCGTGACCGTCGGCAACAGCGGCAAAGGAATATTTTCCATTGTTCACAGACATTGAACAGTCCTGACATACAATTCCGTTATTTACATGAAATGAACCTATATAGGTATGAGAAAAGGAAGAATAATTATTCATAGTATCATTCTCCGTTCATTAAAAAATACAAAATATCAATTTAATTTTATCACAAATTTATATACTTGTCAACAAATTAATCACTATTTATAAAAAAATCCGGATAGTATTCAGAATATTATCCGGAAAATATATTAATAATATGAACCATATCCGTCATAAGGATATATATTTTCTGTAGGTTGATTAATTATATTATCTGTAGTGTTGTCGGGTTCAAAAATAGCATCAGGCTCGCTTAAAGGGTTGTATTCGGTTGTAGTTTCGTCAGTAGTGATTTCATTTTCGTCACTGCTTTCTACAGGAACAGTATTGAGACAAAGCCATTCACACCATGTCTGATAATATTTTGCAAGTACGTGTACACCGTCGTTGCTACATTCTGCCATCAGGTTACCTTCAGAATCGTCAAAAATTTCATTTACATCAATATAAAAGATTGTCTTATCGTCAGCAAATTCGGACTGTGCCGTATTAAGATTGTTTATGTTTTCGTTGGTTATAGTATCTCCCTGTAATTGTCTTGTTGCGGTAANGTGNAGACTTGACATAATATAAATTATTGCGTCAGGCTGGTATTCTCTTATGGTGTCCATCANANTNGAAAACGAATTTACCGTATAACTGAAATCGTTTCCGCACTCGTTTATGCCGAGCATAACATAAATCTTGCCGTNCTGTTTGTAAGAAAGCATATCATAAATTGAACACCCGTTTATATATTCGTCGTAAATCTTATATGAAGCAAGTCCGACATTACAGAAATAATCCGCATTTTTAAGAGTGCCGTACTCATATAATCCGACTGTACGTGAATCGCCTATAAAAAGTGCGTCATCAAAATATGACGGGTCACTCTCAACAAAAACAGGCTTAGGAGGTTCGGTAGTAATTTCCTCTGTAGCAGGAATTGTCGTAACAGTATCATCTGTCAGCGAATCTTCTGCCGGCTGAGAGCTTTTGTCATTGTCGGAATTTTTATTGCGTACATCAATAACAGGTGGTTTCTTTGCGGAAGCTGGTTCTGCTTCTTTGCTGCTGTTCCATATCTGCCTGAAAATTAACGGCGACGCAACAAAACAGGTCAGAACCAATAAAACAGTATAAATACATTGTCTGAATTTTTTCATTTTGTTATCTCCCTTGCATCAGAATCTGAAATACATAAACGGGTCATTCATGCCCTTGTACATACAGTATACAGCTCCCCAGAATACTGCGAGCAGAATTACGGCACATACTAACGTCTTTTTGAATCTTTCATAGAGTTTATGTGGGATTCTCGTCGAAAACAGAATACCGGCAACAAAGAATTTCCAGTATATTTTCAGATATTTAATATAGTCCCCGTCAAGTACAACAGATTTTTCCTGCGGAATAAACGGTAACAATCTCTTAAAGTATATGCCAAGTTCGTGGAAATCAGTAACGGCAAATATAAGCCATGTAACTGGAATTATAAGGAACATATAACAATGACCGAGTGCCTTGTATTTATTCAGGAACTTTCCTGTCCAGAATTTTTCGGTTATAATAAGAGCGAAAAGTACAAGTCCCCATAATACGAAATTCCAGCTTGCACCGTGCCAAAGTCCGGTAAACAGCCATACGGCAAGGGTATTTATTATCTGCCTTGTTTTGCCTTTGCGGTTTCCACCGAGAGGAATGTATATATATTCTCTGAACCATGTACCGAGAGTAATGTGCCATCTTCTCCAGAACTCTGTCATTGTAAGTGAAAGATAAGGATAATCGAAGTTTACAGGAAGTTCAAAGCCCATGATTTTTCCGAGACCTATCGCCATGAGGGAATATCCCCAGAAATCAAAATAGAGCTGGAACGAATAGGCAAACACACCCAGCCATGCAAGCGGTGTGGAAATACTTTCATAGCCTATCATTGAAATATCATTCCATAGTCCTGAAAGCTGATTTGCAATAAGAACCTTATAGCCGAGACCAATTGTAAAAGTCTTAAGACCTTCCTCGACTTTGAATATTGTGTGTTTGCGTTCCTTAAGCTGTTCGGCAACTGTCTGATATGTAACAATAGGTCCTGCTATAAGCTGTGGAAACATACTTATATACGCACCGTAATTGACTATGTTGTTTTCCGCAGCGGCAGTGCCACGGTATACGTCGATAATATATGAAANGTTCTGAAANGTATANNAGCTNATTCCTATAGGAAGGATAATATCCTTGACAGGAAGTTCCGAACGAAAAAGAGCATTTATATTTTCAAATGCAAAACCGGTGTACTTGAAAAACAGAAGCCACCAGAAATTAAATACAATTCCTGTTATAAGCCATATTTTTTTATATTTCGGAAAATCTTTAATAAACTGTCCGATAATGAAATTAAGCAGAAGCGTCAGCAGGAAAAGTACTATATAAACAGGACTTTTCACGCCCATACCGTAAAAAATAACACTGCACGCAAAAATAACTGCATTTTTGTATGCCGGAGGTGTAAACCCGTAAAGCAACATGAATGCAGGAAGGAATATAAATAAAAATTCCAGACTGCTGAAAACCATTTTACCACCCTTTGTTTTTTCTTTTGTTCTAAAATATTTATATAATCGACTGTAAATACAACCGCATATTATTATTCTACACGACAATCAGAAAAAAGTCAATAACTTTCATATTTTGTACCAATTTGTAATAATTGGAATTTTACATAAAAAATAACCTGCCGTAAATAAAACGACAGATTATTTTTTATTGATTTATTATTCAATTCCTGCCTGCTGTTTTGCAGCGGTAAGAGTATTTTTCATAAGCATTGAAATCGTCATAGGACCTACACCGCCCGGAACGGGAGTTATGTAAGAAGCTTTCTTTTCAGCCGATTCAAATTCAACGTCTCCGCAGAGCTTTCCGTTTTCGTCACGGTTCATACCTACATCAATTACAACTGCACCCTCTTTAATCATATCACCCGTAACAAACTTTGCCCGTCCGATTGCAACAACAAGAATATCAGCACTGAGGCATATTTCTTTGAGATTCTTTGTCTTTGAATGACAGATTGTAACAGTACCGTTTTTCTGGAGAAGAAGCATAGCCTGTGGCTTTCCGACAATATTACTTCTGCCGATTACAACACACTGTTTACCTGTAATATCAGTTCCCGTACTTTCGATAAGTCTCATAACTCCGGCAGGTGTGCAGGGCAGGAAAGAATAATTTCCTATCATTATGTGACCTACGTTTACAGGGTGGAAAGCATCAACGTCCTTAGCCGGTGAAATAGCGTTTATAACAGCGGTTTCGTCAATGTGCGACGGAAGCGGAAGCTGTACAAGTATACCGTTTACTCTGTCGTCACGGTTGAGAACGTTTACAAGGTCGAGAAGCTGTTCCTGAGTTGTATTTTCGTCAAGAGCGTACTCGAATGACTGGAAACCGACTTCCTCACAAGCCTTTTTCTTGTTGTTCACGTAAACCCTTGAAGCTTGATTGTTACCCACAATTACAACCGCAAGACCTACTTTAAGACCTTTTTCCTCTCTGAGTTTTGCTGTTTCAGCAGCCACTTCTGCCTTTACAGCAGCGGACACTTCTTTTCCGTTAATAATCTGTGCCATTTTCATTTTCCTCCTGAATGTTTTCTTGTGGTGTACTTTCGTCACCGTTATTATCAATTATTGCGTCATAATTCTCATTGTCGTCACCATGCCTGAGTCGTCTTGATTCTTCAAGCATATTTTTTGATTCTTCCGTATTGCAGTAAAGGACATATTTTTCAGGGTCACGCTTTACTGCAAGATACATTATAACCTGTATTATTACTGATACTATACATATCACAAGTGAAAGCATCTGTGAAAATCTTATATTTCCTGCCATAAGGCTGTCCGTGCGTAGACCCTCGACAACAAATCTTTCCGCACCATACCACGCCATGTACATAAGCAGAATCTGTCCGTCATACTTACGGCGTTTTGAATACGTCGATATCAGCAGAAATCCAAGCAGACACCAAGCTGATTCGTATAAGAAACATGGGTGAACGGGTTGCAGATAGTCGATATCAATATTCAGCATACTGCCGTCCGCATAAGTTGTATTACGGAAAATAGTATCCTGAATTGTACCGCCGGTCATACNAAAAATATTNNTAGTATTAGTGCNGAAAGNCTNTTGATTGACGAAATTTCCCCACCNNCCTATTNCNTGTCNTATGAGAAAACCCAGCAATGTTATGTCAAGCATAGGCAGAAATTTCAGTTTCCTAATCTTGCATATCAGAAGTCCCACTATAACCGCACCGATTATTCCACCGTAAATTGCAAGACCGCCGTTACGGGTGTTTATAATTGCTTTGAAATCGCCTTTGTAGTAGTCCCAGTTCAGTATAACATAGTACGCTCNTGCACCNACNATTCCACCAATAGTACCANCTATTATAGCGTCCAATGCTCTTTCACCGTCAAGCCCGAAACGNTTCATTTTAGGCATTACATAAATAAGAGCAAGTACAAGTCCAAATGTTATAATCAGACCGTACCACTGTATATCTATGCCGAATATCGTGAAAGCTGTCGGATTTATATGGAATGTCCAGCCAAGCCATGGGAACTGTATTTCAAAAGGGTCTGTTATAGCCTGAACATCATTCATTTTCGTCACCGTTTCCCTCAACAACGGACATTACAAGTTTACTGCTGTCAAGTTCCTTGCGGATATGTTCAAGAACGATATCACTTGTCATTTCTGAAACAGTGTCTATTATATCATAAGGACCTGATTCTGCCATATACGCACCAAGCATCATACCTGCAACCGCTTCAACGTTGTTGAGTTGTCTGATGAGTGAGCCGTACATAGATTTTTTTATTCGCTGGAAATCCTTTTCATTAATTCCCTCTGCTGAAATGCGTTCTACTTCCGAAATAATTGAATCCCTTACTTTTTTCGGGTCATTTGATTCTCCGGCAAAGATTACAGAAAAATATCCGTCACCGCAGAAAATTTCAGCACCGAAACTTGAATTTATAACTTCCTCTTTAAGAAGTTTCTGATACATATCAGATGAAGCGTCAGTAATAAGTGCAGATGCTATACTCAGAGCGATATTCTTTGTAAGTCTTTCCTGACCGTTGCAGGCTCTGCACTTATATCCGATATGGAAAACAGGTGTGCCGACTGGCTGGGTTTCGTATATTTCAGACTTTACGATTTCTTCGGGTTCGTCGGGGAAAACGGTTTCAAGACCCTTGTCCTCACATTCCTTAAGATACTCGTCACATATTGCAAGAACTTCGTCAGCTTTTATGTTTCCGGCAATTGAAAGAACCATATTGTTAAGATTATAGAATGTATTATAGCACTTGTAAAGCAAATCTGCGTCAATCTGTGCAATACTCTCTATAGTTCCGGCAATGTCGATTTTTACGGGGTGATTATGGTACATACAGCGGAGCATATTGAAAAATACTCTCCATTCGGGATTATCATTTGTCATCTGAATTTCCTGACCGATAATGCCCTGTTCCTTGTCCACGCTTGCCTTTGTAAAATATGGTTTCTGAACAAAATCAAGCAGTATCTTCAAAGAATCCTGATAATTCTTTGAACAGCTGAATAAATAACACGTTCTGTCAAAAGAAGTATAAGCGTTGCCGTTTGCACCTGTCTTTGCATACAGTTCAAATACATCACAGTCCTCATTTTCAAAGAGCTTATGTTCAAGAAAATGTGCAATACCCTCCGGAACAACTGTATATTCCTCGTCGTCACGCATTTTGAACATTGTATTGACAGAACCATATTTAGTGCCGAAAAGTGCTTCTGTACCGCTGAAACCTTCCATTTCACATATATATATATCAAGTCCGCTTTTGTGTTTTACGTGTATACAGCTATCGCCTGTACGTGAACTTTTAATAACGTTTTTTTCCATTATGCCTGCTCCTCCTTGTTTATTTATAGATTTGCCCTCTGTTGTCTGCATCGGTAACATCAATCAAAGTAATTTCATTTGATTGCGGAAACAATTTAAAAAGCAATCTGAAATTTCCTACTCTCAAACGATATAAATTTTCCTCGCCACTCATTTTATTTACATCACCAAACGGAAGTGAATATATTGATTTAAGAAGTCGTTCCTGCTGTTTTCTTTCCTGTTTACTGATGAACTTCATTGCTTTTTTTCTGATACTATACCTGTAATTCATTCGGATTAAACCCCAGTTCTTTAGCAAAATCATCAAGTGACATTGCTTCATCATTGTCGTCTTTGCTGTCTGCAATCATTTTTTTATCCCATTCGTCCGGCTCAACTTCCGGAATATAATTGACTAAATTTCCGAATAAAGTCACAAAAGCCTGTAACTGCTCATCTGTAAGTTTATTTACAATATTATAGGCAAGTTCTCGTGTACTCATAAAAATCACTCCTTATCATACATAATATATATGCTGTCAAGATTAAGTGAATTTGCAGACCTGACAATATCTTCCTTTGTTACACTGCTGTATTTTTCAAACTTCTCCTGTGGCGTTAAAATTTCACCGTCACAGAAACATTCAAAATACCATGCCGAATACGACGACGGAGTATCACCGACTGATGTAAGACCGTTATCAATACTTCTGTTTGCACTTTCAATTTCCTTGTCAGTAATATTTCCGTTTTTAATTTCATCAAGCTGACGGAGTATTTCGTTCTTAGCCTTTTCTATGTTCTTTCTTTCAACACCTACGTCAACCATAACTGTTCCCTTTGACTGAATAACCCTGCTTGCACAGTAATAGCAAAGACTTAGTTTTTCACGGACGTTCATGAAAAGCTTTGAAACAGGAGTTTCGCCCCATATGGTGTTTAGCATTTTAAGTGAATAATTATCGTCCGAATCCGTTTTGAACGTCATAACCATTTTACATTGTCTAACATCAAACTCGTCTGATTCAGTAATGACCTCATTTTTCAGCGAACTGTGATTCTTCAAAATAGTACTTTCGGGAACACGTTCAATCTTTGCAAAATTTTCAAGGAACATTTCCAGTACTGCCGGATTTTCTTCCGGTGCAACATAATGAATTTCCACCGGTGCGGTTTTCAGAAGATTCATATAAGCGGAATAAGCCTTTTCTGAAGTTACAGTCTCTGCGGATTCCTTTGTGCCATAGCTTGAATATTCAGCCGATTCACCTTTGAAAGCGGTTTTTGTTGCCTGTGAAATCGCATATCCTCGTTTATTGTTAATCTCGGCTTCTATACGGTCAAGAAGTTCGTTTTTTGTGATTTTAAATGAATCCTCGTCAAATTTTCCGTTTTCTGCATTGGGACTGAAAATACTGTCCCTTACAATTGAAAGCATTTCGCCCTCAATGTCCTCGCCGTCAATTGCATAACGGTTCATAAGCCATGCGGAACTTATTCCGAGAATCTGAACGTCTCCTCTTTTTCCTGAAAAAGAACTGAGTGACGCACCATAGAGGGACGAAAGCTTTTCATTGAGTTCTGAAAAAGTTTTCAGTTTGCTGTTTGAATAAGTAATAACGTCTGTACCCGTCAGATTGGCAGCAGCGGTATTTTCAGAAAGTTTTGTAATAAAACGGACTGTAAGGCAGGCTGTTTTGAATTTTTCGTCAATAACAGACGTAAAACCAATATTTCCGTCAAGTTCGGTTCTGTTATATTTCATTGTCTGACACTCCTATCATAATAATATATCTTTTTTATCAATTTACATTATACTATTCCATATCTGTTTTGTCAAGTAAAAAAAACCATATTTCACGTATATCTGTTAAACAAGGTAAACTTTATCGTATTTTACTGTTATTGTCATTAATCTCCGCTTGACATTACACAGATAATGATATATAATTGAATTATGCCCCAAAACCTTTTATTAATGTATGGAGGGAAATTTTATGAAAAAAATTTTATCATTTGTAATGTCGGCTGCTATGGCTGTATCATCACTGACTGTTGTAAACGTTTCAGCGGAAAATGAAAAAATTGAAAATATGGTTATTTTCGGTGACAGTATAGCAACCGGATACGGTCTTGACCCTGAAACAGAATACAATTACGGACAGATATGTGCCGACTATTTCGGCTGTAATGTTGAGAATTATGCGGTTGACGGTCTTAATTCGTCACAATTATGTGATTTGATTGAAAATCTCAACGACGAAAAGAAACAGGCAGTTTCTGACGCTGACGTTGTAGTCATTTCAATCGGCGGTAATGATATTGCACAGTACAGTTCCAAAAAAATCCTTGATTTTGCTGCAAAAAAGAATCTTCTGAAGTCCGGATACACAGCAGAAGATATACCACAGAATCCGGGAGCAGATGTACTTCGTAAAATGTTGAATATAAAAGGAGAGGGCGGATTAAAGGAATATGTGAATAATAACCCGCTTGCTGCTATTGAGCTTAACAAAGAATTAAGGGCAATTTCAATGAATCTGCGTCTTACTGAAGGAACGAATCCATACGGAGAAAACGAGGGTGTCATACATAATAAAATCATGTCAAACATTGACAGTACTGTAAAAATGATTGACGATATAAATCCCGATGCAAGAATTATTGTTCAGACTGTATATCAGCCCATGCAGTTTTCATCTGAGTTTATCCAGTCAGAATACGGCACAGGAGGTTACTCCATGATGCTTACACAACTAAGAGAAACCTACAATGACATCATGAACACATTCAGAGAAGAACTCAAGGCTATTGACGGTATAGAAATTGCAGACGTTTTCTATCAGTTTACCGCACTTGACAAGCTTTCAGATTCGTGTTATGAAACTCCTGGCTATGCTTATTATTTCNCAAATATACAAGAACCTNTGGAAGCACAAAAAGAGGANGGTAAANCAAAGGNNATACANCCGAATCAGAAAGGTCACCTTGCAATTGCTGCAACAATCATCGATGTAATCGGAGTTAAAAACACAAATGATGATAGTCTTTATATAACGGTATTCAATAATATTCAGGACCGCCAGTATTACCCGACTATCGCATATAAAGCGTTTATGAACAGCGGCGACCTTACCCCCGGTGATGTAAACGGTGACGGTCTTATAGATACAGTTGATGCCACTTTCATACTTTCTGAATATGCACGTATTTCTGCCGGAAAACCGGAAACTTTCAGCGAAAGGCAGAAAGTTATAGCAAATGTCAATCATGAACAGTTTGTTGATAACGTGGATTCTACAATCATACGTATGTACTACGCAAAGATTTCAGCAGAAAATGCTGCGGGTGCAGAAATTTCTACAGATATATTTGAATTTCTCAACTCACTCAAAAAGTAATCATAATTTCAGAAATGAAAAAATTACACATAAAAAAAAGATATTCCATACTTCTTGCAATATGTCTGATAATGGTTGTTATAAATCTTCTTGCAAGGGTATGTACTCCGTTTGCAGATTTTTATGCTGAAAAAATATTCCCTTTCATAACGAATCCGGTTTCATTCATAAGCGGAATATTTCCATTTTCATTCGGGGAGATTCTGATAATACTTGCTCTCCTGCTTGTATTCATTGGTATTCCTTTGACTGTTATCCTGCTGATTTTCGGAAAAAATTTCCGTCGCAAGACCGCCGGTACAGCCTGTTTTATATACTTATTTGTTTTTACTTTCATACTTTCAACCGAAACCATGAACTGCTTTATCATGTACCAGTGTACACCTTTTGCGGAAAAATATCTCACTTCGTCCGGTCACACAAGAACACAGCTTACAGAACTTTATTCCGTGCTTATTGACAAGGCAAATGACCTTGCTGAAAAAGTTCCCCGTGACAGCATGAACTGTTTTGAGTACAGCGGTGACGTGAACAGTGAAGCACGAAAGGCAATGAAAAAAGCCGGAGAGACTTTTCCTCAACTGAAAGGATACTATCCGAAAGCCAAACCTATACAGTTTTCGTATTTCATGAGTCAGTCACATCTTTCGGGAATTTATTTTCCGTTCTCACTTGAAGCAAACTACAATGACGATATGTGCAGGACAAATCTTCCCGAAACCGTATGTCATGAATATTCACATCTCAAAGGCTTTATTCAGGAAGATGAAGCAAATTTCATTGCTTTCTATGCAACAACGCAATGCAGTGATGACATAAGTTTTCAGTATTCGNGTTATCTCGAAGCACTTGAATATGTACATAATCAGATTTACAANAATAATATAAGTNATGCCTATTATNTTACGGATAATATTTCCGATAACGTCCGCCGTGACTGGTTCAGATTCCTACCCGACAACTACTGGGAAGAAAACGAAGAAAAGGAAGTTATTCCGACGGAAACAGTAAGCACGGTTTCGACAACTGCTCTCGACACAAATATAAAAATGAACGGCAGAACAGAGGGTGTTGAAACGTATTCGCTTATGGTGGAACTTCTGCTTGATTTCTATTATCCCAAATAATTATGAAAGGTGGAATCAAATGATTATCAAAGACAAGAATATAGACGCAGGAAAGGCTTTTGACTGGGGCAGAACCTCAGACGACTATGCAAAGTATCGTGACATCTATCCTCCGGAATTTTACAGCAGAATTATAGACCGTGGATTGTGTACAGCCGGTCAGAAAATTCTTGACATAGGAACAGGAACGGGCGTACTGCCAAGAAATATGTACAGATACGGTGCGGAATGGACTGGTACGGATATCTCTGTAAATCAGATAAAACAGGCTGAAATTTTGTCAAAAGGAATGAATATAAAATATTATGCCATTCCTACAGAAAAACTTGATTTCCCCGACAATTCATTTGATGTTATCACTGCGTGTCAGTGTTTTTGGTATTTTGACCATGAAAAAGTAATGCCGGATTTTTTCCGTATGCTTAAACCGGACGGACGTATTCTTGTTTTATATATGGCATGGCTTCCGTATCAGGACAGAATAGCCGGAGAAAGCGAAAAGCTTATTTTAAAGTATAATCCGGACTGGAGCGGAGCAGGTGAAACCGTTCACCCGATATTCATTCCAGAATGCTACATGAATAATTTTGAGTTTGTATATCATGAAGAANATNCTNTTAAAATTCATTTNACACGTGAAAGCTGGAACGGACGGCTTAAAGCTTGTCNTGGAATAGGTGCGTCACTTTCCGGAACGGAAGTAAATAACTGGGAACAGGAACATATGAAACTGTTGTCTGAAATTGCACCTCCGGAGTTTTATATTCTTCACTATGCTGCGATTGCTGAATTAAAAAAGAAAAACTGATATAATATAAAAATGCCGGATATACAATCCTTTCTGTTTTTTTCTGGTTTCTGCATTTTCCTCTTTCTTATTTCCTGCCTGCNTAATTTTATCCCTGCTTCATTTCTGNAAGCAGGGATTTTTTTACAGGCTGAAATACAACAGTTATTTTTATAAATATAATTTTCGCAATTGTTTTTTCCATTCGGAATAAAGTCTTATATCCTGCTCGGACGGGTTTTTTCCGCTGTTAAGAGCCATATATACACGTTGTCCGGCTTTCGCACCATTATCGGAAATACTGTTTTTTCTTTCGGAAATACAGCAATTACCACACTTTACAATACACGATACAACAGGAGGATTTCCGTCAGCGTCGGTAATTGACTTTTCACTGTCTGAAACAGGAATTTCCGTTATTTCAAGGNTCTGCCTTNAAAGGTGAAAGAAGTATTTCAGATTCGTCGGATTTTGCGTAAAAGTCAAGGACTTCCGCCATAGAAATACATGATATTCCGGCAGGAATACGGAATTTCATAAGAGCGATTCCTTTTCTGTCTTGATATTCTTTAAGAAAACCCGCTGTTGACGTTGAAGTGAAAGAAACAGTCCTGCCGGATTTCTTATTTTCAGCATAGTCCGAAAAACGTTCAACACGATATGTAATTATATCGTTTTCCGCATGGCATTTTCTGAAAACCGAAAAAATATTGTCATAAAGATTCAGAAGTCTTTCTGTATCACCGAGAATAGCAGGATTTAAAAATTTCCCCTCTGACGTTCTTGCTTTTTCGGTTGAAATACCGTCATAGAAAAGTGAATTAAGAACAAGATAGGCTTTCGGTTCACTCCAGAAAGGGGCATTTCCTGAAACGTCACCGATATAATATCTTAAAGCGGATTTTTCTTCTTTACTTAAGTACAGATTCATGAATTGCAAAATGTTTCGGAATACCCTGCGACATGATAGGATTAAGTTCACCCTGAATAAGTGGCAGGAAATAAGGCAGTGCAAAGTCTCGGATATTGTTTCCGGCAGAATTTATATATTCTTTCGGGAGATACTTTTCATTGTTTGCGATTTCATAAGCGTCTGCCGTTTCAATAACAACCATATAAGGCATATCTGAAACCCTGCGGAATACCATGACTTTTCCGGTTTCACCGCCTAAAGCACATCTTACTCCTGCCGAACCTATACTTTCAGCCTCGTCAATATCGGTCTTTGACGCAAGATGAGAAGAACATCTCTGCATTACGTTAAGTTCTACAGAACGCACCTTACAGCCGATTTCCTTTCTGACAATATCTTCAAGATACTTTCCTATACCTGATAAATATTTGTGACCGAAATTGTCAACAACCCCTGACTGTACGCCCTCCGGAACTTCTATTCCCTCCGAAACAGCAACTATTACAGCCTTGTGTTTTGACATTTCCTGTTTTACATCACGGAGAAAATTTTCAATTGAAAAATCCGATTCCGGAACGTATACAAGATGAGGAGCAGTTTCGCCCATAGCGTGAAGAACCGCACTTGAAGCCGTAAGCCAGCCGGCGTGTCTGCCCATTACTTCAACAATAGTAACGGACGGCATACTATAGACTGTACTGTCTCTTGTAATTTCGTGCATAGTGCAGGCAACGTATTTTGCAGCAGAACCAAAACCAGGGGTATGGTCTGTTACACAAAGGTCATTATCAATAGTTTTGGGAATACCGATAACTTTAACATCAAGGTCAATCGTGCTGAAATATTCTGAAAGCTTGTTTACAGTATCCATTGAATCGTTTCCACCTATATAGAAAAATGCTCCTATATTACGTTGTTTAAGTGTCTTTACAATTTTTTTGTAGACTTCTTCGTCCTCACGCCAGTCAGGAAGCTTGTATCTGCATGAACCAAGAACAGTTGACGGTGTTTGTTTAAGAAGTTCGATATCATCATTTGTAAGAATCATTGATTTCAAATCGACAAGATGATTTCCTATAATCCCCTCAATACCGTTAACAGACCCGAATATAGCGTCAATCAACGGCTCTTTAAGCGATTCTCTGAAAACACCGACAAGTGAAGCATTTATAGCACAGGTAGGACCTCCTGACTGTGCAACTGCAATATTCATCATAAATAATTGACCTCCGTTAATTATAATTTATAATCAGTATAACAAAAAAATATATATCTGTCAAGCATTATTTCCGTGATGTAATTTTCAGTTATGGGAATAGCCTGCACTAATTCTGCATATTCTTTAGAAAAAGACTAAGGAGCAGTTTTATATGAATAAAATAACAAGAAAAATTATAGGCGGAACAGTTGTTTTCGGCTGTGCGGCTTTTGCACTTACGGCACTTACACACATAAGCAGTAAATCGGATAACACTTCTGTACCTGTATCAATGATGTCATATCAGGACGAAAAGCCGGTTATTATCCTTGACGCAGGTCATGGTGGAATTGACGGCGGCTGTACAGCGATTGACGGAACTTGTGAAAAAGGCATAAACCTCAATATNCTTCTGATGNTCANGGANTTGCTAACTGTTTCCGGNTATGAAGTTGANGTTACAAGANANANCGATATTTCAATACATGACAAAGGTGTTGAAGGTATAGCAAATCAGAAAAGTTCCGATATGGACAACAGGCTTGCACTCTTTAACAAACATGACAATGCAATATGTATTTCAATTCATCAGAATCAGTTTACAGACTCACGATACAGCGGAGCTCAGATGTTCTATTCCGAAAGCAACCGTCGTAATGAAAATCTTGCACGTTCGATACAGAATAAATTTGTTGAATTTTTACAACCTGATAATACCCGTGAAATAAAGCAGTGTGGAAAAGAACTTTTTCTCTGCTATTATAGCAAAAATCCTACTGTAATGGTTGAATGTGGTTTCCTTTCAAATCCGGAAGAAGCTGCACTGCTTACCTCGGAAGAATATCAGAACAAGGTTGCATTTACTATATTTGCCGGAATAAACAGCTTTATAAATTCCAAATAATATTATTTGAAAATGCCATGAAAAACAGATAAAAATATATTGACATTTCTTTACAAAAGCAGTATAATAAANCTATATATTTATTTCCGGCTGANAATGCGGAAATCGAACGGAGGTATTTTCTATGGCNTTTTGCAAATTCTGCGGCAGACAGCTTTCANAAGGCGANGTGTGCAACTGTCAGAACCAGCAGAGCAATCAATNNAACAGTATGAACAACGGATTTAATCCCACACCNGAANTTAACAATNAGTATCCGGATTCNAGNNACGGAATTGTTCCCGATAAATCCAAAGACNAGAAAAAATTAACTTTGNTTATTNCCGANAACAGCAGTAATATTTATTATAATAATCTCTTTAATTTCGGCTTTAATCGCAGGCAGTTCCTATAAAAAACCATTTAAAAATATTGTCAGAGGTGTGAATAAAAACAATATCGAACTTATTCTTGAACAGGTTCTTACTGACGATATGATGGAAGATGTCAAGGACGAAATTGAAGATGAAACTGACAGCGACTGGAAAGAGTTCTGCGAAGATGCTGAAGATGTTATGGAGGAAATGAAAGAGTACCTTGAGGACGATTACGGCAAAAATGTAAAATTTTCTGTAAAGTTCCTTGACAAGAAAGACGCAAAGAAAAGAGAAATAAAAAATCTGGAAAAACTCTATGATTCCACGGATAATGACATTGAAATAAAAAAGGCATATAAAGTCAAACTGGAACTTACCATTAAAGGCAAGGACGATGACGAAAATATGAAATTATGGCTTTATTCCGTTAATATCAAAGGCGAGGGCTGGAAGATTATGATTGATAATGATACTCTCACGGATATTGAAAATGACCTTGATGATATAATTGATTCTGATATTTATGAGGATATTATTGACGACATTTTATAAATAAAATACAATTTATCCGGAGAATATCATTTCTCCGGATTTCAATTTTATAAATTATGGTCATAATCAGGCAATTAAAATATCTGTAGTATTTTCGTAATATTATCTTAATTGACATATTATGACAAACATGATAAAATATAATGTATTCAAAAATTTTTTCAGGAGGATTTTCAAGTGAAATTAACCAAGCTTTCTTCTGTATTACTTGCACTGGCTTTAACTGCTGCTGCGTCCGGTTGTTCAGAAAAAAAATCGGAGTCCGATTCGGATAATTCTGATATGATAAACGTTTCGCCAAGAAACATTACTTTTGAATGGCAGCCACTTTATGAACAGAAGCTTAACGAATTTACCGGTTCAGATAAATTTTCGGAAACTGCAAACAACGGTCTTGAAGAATCAAGGTTTGACCTTTGTGACCTCAATGACGATGGTACACCTGAACTTCTTATTTCTGCAAACAACGGTCACACGACAATGTGTGAAATTTTCACCATATCATCAGGCGAAATAATCAGCATAGGTGAAATCGGAGAATACGGCTCTTTCACATATTATCCGGATTTCAGACTGATAAAAAATGAATATTCCGGTGATGGTTTTGTTGTCGGAAAATTCATAAGCTTCAACGGCAAGGAACTTTCTGAAGCAATGACATACAGTGATAACAGCGGTTCAGCCTCAAAAGGTGCTGTAATAAAGCACGAAATCAACGGCAAGGAGCTTTCACTTCCCGAATATGATGAAGCTATGGAAATGTATAAAAATGCAAGTACTATTTCCTTGGGCAGAAAATATACTTTCGGTTCTGCCTCAATTGACTATGCACTTCACTGCTCGGAAAGCTGGGGAGCTGTCCTCACGCCTAAAGAAAAGGAAATATTCAAAGAACAGCTTATGAAAAATCTCAGTACAGCCCTTGAAACAGGTAAAAACTCGGCATTTGAGTTATGTGACCTCAATAACGACGGTGTCCCCGAACTTATCGTTTCAGAAGGTACAGACGAAAATGACGGCTGTAAAATTTATTATATATCAAGTAACGTACTTCTTGAACTTGACGGAACTTACGGATATCAGGGAAAATTTTCACTCGACAATGAACAGCTTGTTTTCTATATGACGGGTTCTCTGTCCGGTAACGCCTGCTGGTCACTTACAGACAATGATATTTCAAGCTTCAACGTTTCNAGNAGTCACATGGAGTGCGGTCGCAGATACATTCTCAACGAANACTCCATAAACGCTTCANTGCGTTAACTGATGCTATGGCTAAATCAAGATATATATATACCTGTAATNAGTGCGGTTNTGAAAGNTCAAAATGGAACGGAAAATGNCCGTCATGCAATGCGTGGAACAGCTTTGAGGAAGATATTTCTGTTTCGGCAACTGCTTCGGGACGTTCGTCATCAAAATCCGCACCTGATTTGTCAGAACAGATTCTCGAACTTGAACAGATAGGCGTTGACAGCGATGTCCGCTATGATACCGGTATAGGAGAACTGAACCGTGTACTCGGTGGAGGACTTGTAAAAGGCTCTCTTGTACTTCTCGGCGGTGAGCCGGGCATAGGCAAAAGTACAATTCTTTTACAGATATGCCAGTTTCTCGGCAATGAACATTCTGTGCTGTATGTTTCCGGAGAAGAATCCGCAAGACAGATTAAACTCCGTGCCAAACGTCTCGGAGTTGATACAGAAAACCTGTACATTCTTACAGCAACAGATGCAGAGGCAGTAGCAGAAACTATCTCGTCGTGTACTCCGGATATAGCTATTATAGATTCAGTTCAAACTGTAAGCATAAACAGGATAGCGTCCAGTCCCGGAAGTATAACACAGGTGCGTGAATGTACAAATCTTTTCATGCACACCGCTAAAAATCAGGAAATTCCCATTATAATAGTAGGTCATGTAAACAAGGACGGTGCTATTGCCGGTCCTAAAGTCATGGAACATATAGTTGACGCTGTTCTGTATTTTGAGGGTGAACGCCACCAGAGTTACAGACTGCTACGGGCTGTAAAGAACCGTTTCGGCTCTACAAACGAAATAGGCGTTTTTGAAATGATTGACAAGGGACTGCGTGAAGTGGAAAATCCCTCTCAGATGTTACTTTCAGGCAGACCACTCAATGTATCCGGAACGTGCGTTGCCTGTGTAATGGAGGGAACTCGTCCGATACTTGCGGAAGTACAGGCACTTGCTTCTAAAACAAGTTATTCAGCACCGAGACGTATGGTGACGGGTTTCGACTTCAACAGGCTTAATATAATTATTGCCGTACTTGAAAAAAGACTTGGTATATATATGGGTTCGCTCGACGTTTATCTGAATATAGTCGGCGGTTTCAGACTTGACGAACCTGCCGGAGACCTGCCCGTTGCAATGGCTCTCTACTCCGGTATCATGGACAAGCAGATTGATGAGGGACTTATTGCTTTCGGTGAAATCGGTCTGGGCGGTGAAATACGTTCCGTTTCGCATATAGAACACCGCATACGTGAAGCCGAAAGAATGGGCTTTAAAACCTGTATAATTCCGAAACAGTCGGCAAACTCTATAAATCCCGAAAAATATTCAATAAATATTATTCCTGCCTCAACTCTCAAACAGGCTTTTTCCGTAATCAGATAATAAACAGGAGATTATTCATGAATATAGTATACAAAAGACTGACTGACAAGGAACTTGATATATTTATTAAAATGAGAATCAACCAGCTTCGTGAAGAAGGTGCAACAGAAGATATTGACCTTACACCCGAATTAAAAAACTATTATAAGTGTCATATGGCAGACGGTACTTTTATTTCGTGGCTGGCTGTTGATACTGATATAGTTATTCTACTTATAAACGAAACTACAAGGACATAGAAAAGCATAGTGAATGGAATCGTTTAAAGATAAGTGATAACGCAGAAATGCTTTTATTCTACGTTTTAAAACGTACC
>WFLX010122974.1_pt1 | contig 28063 bp, 27 predicted proteins | sample 4967041 | NCBI WGS metagenome assembly WFLX01 (sample SAMN12857096, study PRJNA449069) | gut metagenome | isolation source: stool from male and female vole | host: Microtus ochrogaster | place: USA:Florida | collected 2017
CATGTAAGTCCAATTGAAACCGTTTCGGCTGAGGTCGGAACACAGGTTTCAGTTGATAAGGTAATAGAAAAAACCAACGGAAAAAATACAATAAAACTTCCCCTTTCAGANTTCATTGAGAACGGCGATGTTATTTCCTCATNCACTTTNGTTATATATTCTGCCGACAATCTTGATATAGGACAGTTCAAGGGCGGTTGTGGTATTTCCGTAACAGAAGATTATCCGTCAGAAGATGAGGGCTGGTATCAGTCTCCAGACTTCACCGCTTCCACTCAGGGAACTTACGGCGAAATAAAGTGGGACGTTCCGGAAGATGTCAGCCAATGCGTTTCAGCAGACGGAGAGGTGCTTTTCGGTTACTGGTGGGGAAACACGTCCAGTATCAGAGTAGAAAATGTCACCTGTACCNACANANGCACAAAACGACCTGCCCGTTGACGGAACTANTTCACAGGAAATCGGTCAGAGCGTCGGATATAATGACGCAGACAACACCATTAAAGTGAAAACCTCTGATTTCATGCCGGAAAATACTGTTCCGCAGGCTGTGACATTCAATATAAGTTCCTCCGGTGGATTCAGAAAATTCACCGGTGCTTTCGGCTATAAATCGTCAGCCGGAAAATATCAGTCATCTGATACATCTGTTTTTACAGACAGCTCGTCCCTTTCTCTTACGTGGTTTTTACCGCAGGAAGCAAAAAATCTTATTTCGGAAGAAGGTGAAATTATGCTTGGATACTGGTGGAGTGAACAACCCTCCGTAACGCTGGATTCAATAGAAGTAAAATACAGTCTCGGCAACGGCAGTCCGTCTGCTCCTGCCAAAAATTCAGAACTCGACAAGGACGACCCTACACCGTCCGACAATACTGCGGAAAGTACAGGAAATTTCCGCAGTCCGTCAGAAATTGCCAAAGCTATTAATGTAGGCTGGAATCTCGGAAACACTTTTGACAGTTACAATACTAACAAAACGGGTCTTTCAACAGAAACGTCATGGGGCAATCTGAAAACTACGGAAGAAATGATTAAGGACGTTAAATACTGCGGATTCAACGCTGTCCGTATTCCTGTAACGTGGGGCGAACACATGGACGGAAACGTCATTCAGAAAGAATGGCTTGACCGTGTACAAGAAGTAGTAGACTATGTATATAATAATGATATGTTCGTTATACTGAATATGCACCACGATGATTATATATGGTTTAATCCCACCGATTCGGAATATCAGAACGACAGTCGGAAACTCTGTGCTATATGGGAACAGGTCGCAGAACGTTTCAAGGACTATGACGACAGACTTCTTTTTGAGGGTATGAACGAACCAAGAACCATTGACAGCAAACTTGAATGGACGGGCGGTACTCCCGAAGAAAGAGCCGTTATAAATAAATATGAACAGGATTTTATAAATACAGTCCGTGCTTCCGGCGGAAACAATTCCGAAAGAACACTTATTATCACATCATATGCCGCATCTGCCGAAACTGCTGCTATAGATGATGTAATAATTCCTGATGACAAGAATATTATTGTTTCGGTTCACTATTATGCTCCGTGGAAATTCTCAGAGGGTATTGACAGTAATTTCACCGACGAGGGAAAAGCTGAACTTGACAACAAGTTTGCAGAACTCAAAGAAAAATTCATTGACAAGGGAACTCCCGTTATTATAGGAGAGTTCGGCTGTGTTAACGCTACTGACAACGCAAAAAGAGCCGAATATTATCAGTACTATATATCTTCTGCAAAGGCTAACGGCATAAAGTGCTTTGTATGGGATAACGGCAAATCGTCCGGAGAATCAAGTTTCGGAATATTCAACCGTGGTAATCTTTCATGGAATGAAGAAATTCTCAACGGAATAATTTCCGGAGCAAACGAATAACAAAACAAGAAACTAAAACAAAGGTGAATTATTTGCAAAAATTTCATTATGAAATAAGAATAGACGAGGAAATTAACAGGTTTTATCCCGAAATAAGTAACAATATAGAAATCATTCCTGATATTCCCGAAGAAAAAGCTATATTAATATTAAATCAATTATTAGCCTATGCTTGTGATGCTCAAAATGTAATTTTGATTTGTCATGCAAAAGAATTGATAAAAAAAGTACCTGCTGAATGGTTCAGAAATAATGTACGGAAAGCCGTTGAACTCAAAACCGGAAACTGCTGGATTTTAGACCTGAATGACCCATATGTATACGGCAGTTTAAAAGATTTTCTTAATGAAATGAACTGCATAGACCAAATGCTTGAATAAATAAAAAATACCGTCTTTTCAGGCGGTATTTTTGTTATTTAATATCATAATAAACTACTGCAACAACCGTAATATTATCATTGCAGTTATTTTCAAGAGCCTTTTTAACAAGAAGTTCAAGACGTTTCGGCAGACTTTTAGGCATTTCAAGTATTTCTTCCATATCCAGTGCGGACACATAGTCAGAAAGTCCGTCAGTACACAGAAGAAGTATATCACCGTACTGCATACCGCCGTCTATAGAAATGAGGTCTATTTTCGGAACAGCAGTAAGACACCCGAAAACGGGAAAAATAATATTCCGCCGTGCATGAGTTTTACGCTGTTCAAGAGTAATAGTGCCTTCTTCATAAAGAAGCTGTACTAATGACTGGTCACGGGAAATCTGTCTTATTCTTCCACCCCTGAACCTGTAAAGTCTTGAATCACCGACATTAAAAGCCGTTATACTGCCGTTTCCGTCAAATAAAAGACCGCACAGCGTTGCCTGCATATTGTGCATATCAGGATTCTGTATACTGTATTCCGTAAGTCTGCGGTGAATTTCCATGAGAGAATCACTGATATCTGAATTTCCGGAAAAATCCATGTCCCGAACGTATTCAAGACACATTCTTGAAGCAAATTCTCCGGAATTTTCTCCGGAAACACCGTCTGAAACCGCAGTTATAAAAAGCCCGTCCAGTTTCTGCTCGTCCGACCCGTTGTCCATAACGTTCCTGCCTATAAGAAAAGCGTCCTCATTATGTGGCATAATGCCTTTATCGGTAATTCCACAGCAATAATACATAAAAATCACCCTTGCCCGACATCAGTCATATTGTTTATAATTTATTGTATTCCGTAAAATCTCATTGCATTTTCACAGGTTATATCAAGGATTTCCTGAACAGTCACACCCTTTATTTCAGCAGCCTTTTCAGCGGTAAATGCAATCATTGAACTGTCACACCGTTTTCCCCTGAAAGGAACTGGAGCCATATACGGACAATCCGTTTCAAGAATAATCCGGTCAAGGGGTACAGCCTCTATCGCACGGAGTGCCTTTTTTGCATTTTTAAATGTAAGTACTCCGGTAAAGCCTATATACATACCAAGCTTTACTACTTCCCTTGCCGTCTCTGCTGAACCGCTGAAACAGTGCAGAACGCCTGACGTACGATATTTTTTCAGAATATCAAGAGTATCTTCCGAAGCGTCACGACTGTGGACTATAACGGGAAGTTTCAGCTCTCCGGCAAGTGTAAGCTGTTTTTCAAATACTTCAATCTGTTTTTCACGGTCAAAGCCGTCATAATGGTAGTCAAGACCTATTTCACCTATCGCCTTTACTTTTTTATATGATAAAACGGCATTCCTTGCTATATCAATATAATTTTCCGGAAGGTCGTTTATATTTTCAGGGTGAAAACCTGCTGAAGTGTATATATAGTCATATTTTTCAGCAAGCAAGGCATTTTCACGGATATCTTCCGTACAGGTCGAANNAAGCATAATATATCTAACACCTTTTTGCNGCATTNAATCAAGAAGTNCATAACGGTCGCCGNCAAATGCNCNGTCAGTANAATGNGAATGCGTGTCAAAAATATNTCTGTACATAAAAAATCAGTCCTTAAAATATGTTNCTCTGATANCTTTTATGAATGTTTCAGACGGTATGAAATCATCATTTGAAGATTCACCGTCCAGTATAAGAAAATTAGCGATTGAAGTTCCGTTTTCAAACATATTTCTTATAGCATACTGTCTGTTTTTATAGTCAACAGACGTTATGTCAGTCGTTACCATATTTATTATTGAATCAAAGCTTGTCTTGAAATTATCAGCGATACGCTTTCCGTCAGCCTGATTCACCATTGACGAAAGTATTGAACTTGCTGTATATGCACGCTGTACTTCCCTGCCGCTGAACATGGGATATGTCACAAGTGTTTCAATCTGACGGCTGTTGAGGTATTCATCTCCACCCTCTTTCTTGAATCCTGCAATATCAGGCNCGACAAAGTATNTAACANCGCNGAGAATATCACATANCTTTCTGAATGATTNGGAATCAAACNTCATATATCTGTCAANTTCTATTCCGAAACCCTGCTTGACAAAATTAACTGCTGCCTGAGGACCTCCCCTGTCATATGAATTTTTTATATGCTCCTGCTGTCCGTCAACTATAGAAATAGTATTTGTGGGAATACCAATGAAAAGCAGTCTTTTTTCCTTTGGTTTTGAACGCATGAGAACGAAAGTTGAAGAACATTTCTGGTCAGGTTCGTCAAGAATCAGCAGTATAGTGTGGTTGTCCTCCTCCGTAACGATTGCGGCAGCACGGGGAGTAGGTTCTTCAAGGGGTGCGTCCTTGTTGAATCCGAAATAATTATATATTCCGAAAGCTCCTCCTCCTACAATAAGCAGACCGAAAAAAATTGTGAGAAGAAACGGCACAGCAATTCTTCCGCTTTTTTTGTTTGCCATAAAAAAACAGCTCCTTCCATATAGATAGATAAAATTTTAATATAAAAAGCGCAAAATATACACCGGAAAAATAAATGTGGACTTTTCAACGGTTTCAACAGTACAGAAGTTTAAAAAAATTTTATTCCTCTTGCAAAATCCTGCAATTGTGATATAATATTATTGCGGAACATCAAAAACGTTACTGATTAATGATATTTCGTAACCGATATGGCATATATCAATTCCGGCACTGTCCATTATATCAAATATGTCATTCATGCCGAAACTGTATATTTTACGTCCGTTGCGATAGGCATAGTTTATGGTCTGCGAAGTACCCGAAAAACCGGACTTATTGTCATAAAAAGCAATTACAGCCGACGACTTGTCAACCATACTGTAATTACGGTCACGGTAAAGGTCAGGCGAACAGTTTTCAGAAACACACTTCCCATATATTATATCCGGATTTTCATTTACAGTAACAAGATAATCAGAATTTTTTTCGACTTCTGCAAGAACACGCCTGTCCTGTCCGGAAAAATACTCTGCGTGTTTCAGAAAAGGCATCATGGATATAAGCTTTATACGACTGCTGCGTTTTTTCTTTTCAAGAATATATTCGGCAGCCCATAAGTCCGTACCGCCCGCAAGTCCGCTTATAAAGATTTCGTAACCGCACTCAACAGCCATATCTATATATCGGTACAGCATGAGCTTTACTGCGGAACAGGTAATTTCACTGTATAAAATGTTGTCCATATAGGGAATAATTTTATTCCTGCGGTGTCCGGATATACATAAAGTTTTTTTAATATCCGGATTAATCATTGAAACAGGAAAGACCGTTTCTCCGGAAATCAGTGATTTAAGCACAGATATCCCTCCAGTGAGCGTATATCAATATTTCAGATTATAACACATATTATCATATATTTCAAGACGTTTTCAAGTATACAACAAAATTTTAGTTAACTTTGTACAAAAAAGACAGAAAGGAAATGATGAAAATGAAACCATATTTAAAAAGAGCATTGGCAGAAGTTTCTCTCAGCCGTCTGAAAAATAATGTGAGTGTCATAAAAAGCCTTAATTCTCCGGACACAAAAATCATGGCGGTTGTCAAGGCAGACGCTTACGGTCACGGTGAAGAACAAATTTGCAGATGTCTTGCACAGGACTGCGGAATTGAATATTTTGCGGTTTCAAATCTTGACGAAGCTATTGCTGTAAGAAAATTATGTCCCGATTCAGAAATACTTATTTTAGGCTATACACCGCCGGAATATGCACACGAAATCTCACAGTATAATATAATTCAGGGGGTAGTTTCGACAGAATACGCCCATATGCTTGTTAAAAATACACCAACTCCGATAAGATGTCACATAAAGATTGATACCGGAATGGGCAGAATAGGCTTAAAGCACAATTCACCCGAATCCTGTGCCGGAGAAATCGAAAGCATAATGAAAACAGATAAGCTTTCCGTCGAGGGAATATACACGCATTTTGCCGTTGCTGACAGCTATGACCCCGAAAATATCGCCTACACCGACAGACAGGAGAAATTTATCTGTGACACTTATGATATTCTTGTAAATCACGGAATAAATCTTCCGCATATACACTTTATGAACAGTGCCGCTACCTGTTACAGAAACAATTCTAAAAGCACACTGTCCCGTGCCGGAATTATTCTCTATGGTCTGCACCCTGATATAAGCCTTGACATTCCGGATGATCTTGAACCTGTAATGTCCGTAAAAGCAGTTATATCCCATGTGAAAACCGTAAACAAGGGCGACTGCATAAGTTACGGACGTACTTTCACCGCTGACCACGAAATGAAAATTGCTACTGTTACGGTAGGATATGCCGACGGATATTCAAGACTTCTGTCATCAAAAGGCGAAATCCTTGTACACGGCAAACGCTGTAAAATAGTCGGCAGAGTGTGCATGGACCAGCTTATGATTGACGTTTCAGACGCTGTTGCAAAGTCAGGCGATATCGTCACCCTTATTGGCAAGGACGGCGACGACTGTATAACTGCCGATGAACTCGCTTCATTATACGGTACTATAGGATATGAAGTTGTGTGCGGAATATCCAAAAGAGTACCGAGAATATATATTGACTGATAAAACGGAGGTAATAAAAAATGAAAAAAGCTATGACAATTTCCTATGAGGTCGGAAACAATCTCTATATAAACATAACAAACAAATGTCCATGTGCCTGTACATTCTGCATAAGAAACTCCGCAGACGGTGCATACGGTTCTGACCCACTGTGGCTGGAACATGAACCGTCTATGGACGAAATCATGTCCGACCTTAACAGCCGTGACATGACTAAATACAATGAAATTGTATTCTGTGGTTATGGTGAACCAACCTGTCGTCTTGATACTGTTCTTGAAATGGCAAAGGAACTTAAAAAACTCCCCGAATGTCCTTTACTCAGAATCAATACAAACGGTCTTTCAGACTTGATTCACGAAAAATCCACCGCAAACGCTCTCTGTGAAGCAATGGATATTGTTTCCATAAGTCTAAATGCAGGTACAAAGGACGAATATATGAAAGTCACACGTCCGAAATATCCCGACGCTTTTGAGGCTATGCAGAAATTCACCGCCGACTGTGTAAAGACAGGAAATGCAGATGTTATCATGTCCGTAGTTGATGTTATACCGCCGGAGCAGATTGAAGCTTCACGCAAAATAGCCGAAAAACTCGGTGCAACGCTCCGTATAAGAACATACGAATCATAATATATGCAAAATGCACTGTTTTGTTTCGTGTTATTTGTGCAGGATTTTTTCTGAATACTATGGAAAATTTATAAAAAGTATGATATAATATGTTGTTGGCAGGGATATTTTGTCACGCAACGGTAATAAAAGGAGTTATACTTATGGAAAAAAAAGGAAAAATCATTATTGCTGTTGCAATTACCGCAACAGCTCTGGCTGTCGGAACGGCTGCCGCAACTGTTGTAGTATGCCGACGCATCTATGAAAAACATTATTTCACAGTAAGCGGATAATAATTTACAATAAAGAAAGCTGGTTGTATAAAATGGAAATCAAATTCACAAAAGCAGAAACTCTAAAGACCAAACCTGCTCCCGACGCAAAGCTCGGTTTCGGTCATATCTTTACGGACTATATGCTTATCATGCCATACGATGAGGGACAGGGCTGGCATGACCCCGAAATCAAACCTTATGGCAATATTGAACTCTCCCCCGCTGCAATGTGTCTCCACTACGGTCAGACAGTTTTCGAGGGTCTGAAAGCTTACAGAACAGCAGACAATAAGGTTCAGCTTTTCCGTCCGGACGAAAACTTCAAGAGACTTAACAAATCAAACGAAAGACTTGTTATTCCGGAACTCCCCGAAGACCTCGCTATGCAGTGTCTTATGAAACTTCTTGAAATCGAAAAGGACTGGGTTCCTGCAAAAGACGGCGAATCACTCTATATCAGACCGTTTATCTTTGCTGTTGACCCGTTCTTAGGCGTTAAACCCGGCGAACAGTACTACTTCATGATTATTCTTTCACCGTCCGGTGCTTACTACGAAAGCGGTCTCAATCCTGTAAATATCTATGTTGAAAACAAGTATGTCCGTGCAGTAAGAGGCGGTATGGGTTACGCTAAAACAGGCGGTAACTACGCTGCTTCACTTATCGGTCAGGACGAAGCCCACAAGCAGAATTATTCTCAGGTTCTCTGGCTCGACGGTGTTGAACAGAAGTACATAGAAGAAGTTGGTGCAATGAATATCTTCTTTGTAATCGACGACAAGGTTGTTACTCCTATGTTACAGGGCAGTATTCTCCCCGGTATCACAAGAAAATCCGCTATTGAAGTATGTAAGTCAAAGGGCATTGAAGTAGAAGAAAGAAGAATCACTATTCAGGAAATCGCCGACGCTTATGACGCAGGAAAGCTTAACGAAGTTTTCGGAACTGGTACGGCTGCCGTTATTTCCCCTGTAGGTCATCTTAAGTGGGGTGACAAGGTTATGGAAATCAACGACAACAAAATAGGCGACATCTCTCAGATGCTCTATGATACAATGACAGGTATTCAGTGGGGCAGAATTGAAGATACTTTCGGCTGGACTGTTGAAGTAAAGTAATTTATCTAAAGACACACTTTAGGGTGTGTCTTTTTTATTCAGTAAACCAAAGGAAACATTTCTTAAAAAAAATCGACGTATATATTGACTTATTCTATCAAAAATAGTATAATTGTAAATGTATGGCAACACTATATTATTTTATATGATTATTTTGGAGGTTTTTTAAAATGAGNAGAGTTTATAACTTCAGTNCCGGTCCTGCTGTACTTCCTGAAGAAGTTNTCGAAGAAGCNAGAGACGAAATGCTTGACTACAAGGGAACTGGTATGTCCGTTATGGAAATGTCACACCGTTCAAAAGCCTATGATACTATCATCAAGGAAGCTGAACAGGATTTACGTGACCTTATGAATATCCCTGACAACTACAAAGTCCTCTTCTTACAGGGCGGTGATTCACTCCTTTTTGCAGGCGTTCCCATGAACCTTATGAAGAACGGCAAGGCTGCATATATTATCACAGGTCAGTGGGCAAAAAAAGCTTTTCAGGAGGCTAAGAAGTACGGCGAGGCTGTAGAAGTTGCATCTTCCGCAGACAAGACTTTTTCTTATATCCCCGACTGTTCAGACCTTGATATTCCTGATGATGCAGACTATGTTTACATCTGCGAAAACAACACAATATACGGCACAAAGTTTAAAACACTCCCGAACACTAAGGGCAAGGAACTTGTCGCTGACCTTTCGTCATGCTTCCTTTCTGANCCTGNAGNCGTTANNANGTACGGTGTTATTCACNGCGGTGTTCAGAAAAATGTAGGTCCTTCGGGCGTTCAGATTGTAATTGTACGTGAGGACTTAATCGCTGACGGTCCTGCAAAGCCCTACACTCCCACAATGATGGACTGGAAAATTCAGGCTGACAACGATTCACTCTATAATACTCCTCCCTGCTATGGTATCTATGTATGTGGTAAAGTATTCAAGTGGATTAAGAAAATGGGCGGTCTTGAAGCTATGAANGCNCACAACGAAAANAAAGCCAANATTCTTTACGATTTCCTCGACGAAAGCAAGCNTTTCAANGGTACTGTTGCACCGGCAGACCGTTCACTTATGAATGTACCGTTTGTTACAGGCAACGACGAACTCGACAAGAAATTTGTTGCAGAGGCTAAGGCAGCAGGTTTTGAGAACCTTAAGGGTCACAGAACTGTAGGCGGTATGAGAGCGTCTATCTACAATGCTATGCCTATCGAGGGTGTTGAAAAGCTTGTTGAATTTATGAAGAAATTTGAAGCTGAAAACGCTTGATTATTCCTAATATCTGAAAAGAGGTTTTTTTAAAATGTACAATATTCAGACACTGAATAAAATTTCCGCAATCGGTACGGATATTTTTGACAAGAGCAAGTATACCATTTCCGATTCCCACGAAAATCCCGACGCTATTATGGTAAGAAGTGCAAAAATGCACGATATGCAGTTTAATGACAATCTTCTTGCAATTGCAAGAGCCGGTGCAGGCGTTAACAATATTCCTGTTGAACGCTGTGCAGAGGAGGGCATATGTGTATTCAATACTCCCGGTGCTAACTCAAACGCTGTTAAGGAACTCGCTATCTGTGCTTTGCTTCTTGCTTCAAGAAAAATTACAGAAGCTGCTGCTTGGGCTGCTTCACTCAAAGGTACTCCCGACGCTCCCAAGACAGTAGAGGGCGGTAAATCAAAGTTTGCAGGTCCTGAAATTCTGGGTAAGACACTCGGTATTATCGGTCTTGGTGCTATCGGCGGTAAAATCGCTAACACTGCCGTTGCTCTCGGTATGAAAGTTATAGGCTATGACCCGTATCTTTCAGTAAGTGCCGCTGTTCAGCTTGATTCTTCCGTAAAGGTTGTTGCAGATATCAACGACATCTACAAAAACAGTGACTATATCACAATTCATATGCCGTACACTCCTCAGACAAAAAACACGATTGATGCTGAACAGATTGCTATGATGAAAGACGGCGTTCGTCTCGTCAACCTCGCAAGAGGTGAACTCATCAATAGTGAAGCAGTTGTCAAGGCTATTGCTGATGGCAAGGTTGCAAAATACGTTACTGACTTTGCTGATGATGTTGTTTTAGGCGTTGACGATGTAATCGTTCTCCCACATCTCGGCGCATCTACTCCCGAAAGCGAGGATAACTGTGCTGTTATGGCTGCAAACGAACTTATCGACTATATCGAAAACGGCAATATCAGAAACAGTGTAAATCTTCCTAACGCTTCAATGGCTGCAACAGGCACTAAGGTTTGTGTAATCCACAGGAATGTACCTTCACTTATTTCTGCTATCACTAAGGCAGTAGGTGACGAGGGTCTTAATATTGAAAACATGGTTAACGCAAGCAAAAAAGATTTTGCTTATACCATTATGGACGTTATAGGCGACGTTACAGATGCTGTTGCTGATGATATCAAGGCTATTGACGGCATTATCAGGGTAAGAGTTATAAAGTAAAAAAATATATAAGAAAGTCCGGTTTTATTGCCGGACTTTTTTTATGTACAAAAAGACTGCCGAGATATGCAACATATCCCAGCAGTCTTTCTACTGAAAATAAATCCCTATTTCACGGGCAAACGACTTTCCCCCCTTTAAAAAAACACCGGATTATCTCTGTCTATACTGCCCTGTCGCAACAGGAACAGTAATCCAGTAGTAAACNGTTANACGTTAATAACATTATATNNNANCACANCTANNNAGCCAACNGTTTNCCAACGNTTNTTTTNTACAAAAAATGCTATCATTATTTATGTAATTTTNACATGAAAGGNTAGCATGAATANGAATATNTCAAATNCAGTTGCCCACAGGATTCTTGAACTCTGTAAGGAAAATAACCTTACAGTAAACAAGTTTTCCACACTCTCAGGCGTAACACAGTCAACAGTGAACGACATTGTAAATCACAAATCAAAAAACATAGGTATTGTAACTATCAAGAAACTTTGTGACGGTCTCGGCGTTACTATTACCGATTTTTTCGAAACCGACTTATTTAAAAACTTGGAACAGGAAATGTACTGAAAATATTAAAAAGCCTGATTAAAAAAAATCAGGCTTTTTTATTTAACTCANTGTGACAGGCAGACCGTTNANTTCAATAGTCGGGTCATCAATATCAATAAGGAGACATCTTCTTCCATCAACAACACTTGTGCGGATTTTGTCGCTTGCAGACGGCTTGATGTTTACTGTAATTCCTGCCGAAGAAACCACTGTTTTACTTTCGACAAGATTAGAAGCGGTAAGTGAAGCGTCACCGCAGACTTTTTCATAAACCGGCTCAACCATCTGAACACGTTCCTCAGGCACTCCGATATCTGTAAGAATGGTTTTAAGCTTTGAATCGTCAATAACAGCCTTGTCGGTATCGTTCTTGTTTTCGTCTACAACTTCCTGAATCTTTTCGTTTACTGTTTTGATAAGCATATAGTCAAGGTCGTCACCGACTACGTTTCTAAGTATTTTCTGAAAACTTGCCTTTTCGTTTTCGGCAGACATAACAAACGTACAGCCGAGAACGTNCTCAACCATTGANANATTAGGGNCGTTTNCCTTTTTTGAATAGTACATTACATGATTAACGTCTGTACTTCTGTTGCTGAAAACAGGATAAAGAAAACCGTCTGTCGGGGCTTTGCTGATTATAAGCTCTGTATTGACTTTTTTTACAATTTCGTTATTGAACGAATCAAAGACAAAGCCGTCACTGCCTGTATTCACGGGACATATCGCAGTAAGAATATATCTGTAAATTTCGTCCTCATCGTCGGCAAACTCGTCATTTTTGTCTTTCCTGCGGATTGTATAACAGCAGTAAGCCGTAATTACGGCATAAGGTCCTGCATATACAAAATTTTCGGCTATATGGTTCACGAAATTTTCACACGCCTGCTCGTCTTTAAGCTCGGATTTAAGAAGCGTATAAAATATATCCTGCGGTTTTCCCTCGTCATATGCCTCATTAGGAAATTCATACTCGACAAATGCCTTTCCTACGTTTGTATTAAGTACCTTTTTAAGCGTTTCACTGTAAACATCATGTTCCTCTGCCGGCATTGTAAGACATGAATCAACATGATTATAGCGTACATTCTTCTCAGCGTCAACAAAAGCGGTCAGAATTTTTTCCATTATGAAAAAACCGCTCTTNTCGGAGAAATTNTTTTTGGNTTTNAGCCGTTTNTTTTTTNTTCATAGTNATTTCCTTTNTTTANATAGAGTATATNTATAATTATAGNGTNTTTACAAAAAAATTGCAAGCGGAATACTTGTACTTAACACTGAATATAATGTCATAAAGCAATTTTCAAGGAGGCTATATATGGATTTTAAGATTAACAGGGAAACCGTTCCCGCTGCCGAAAACGTTTTTGACGGTGTTCAGGAGCAGAGTGTGGAACTTGATTATATTCTTCCCGACTATTACCCCGATATNTNCCNTCTGNTNNGCTGTGANGTTGTTCCTGTAATCAGNGGATATTNCATAACAGGCGACAAACTTTCCTATGAACTNAGATGCGACATAAGAATTTTATATTGCAGTGAGGGCGGTTCTGCATTACAGTGCGTAACACAGAGACAGAATTTTTCAAAGACCGTCGAACTCAGCCGAAGCGGTGAAAATCTTACCGCAAGGCTTACCCCGAAAACAGACCATATAAATTTCCGTGCAGTAAACAAACGACGTCTTGACCTCAGAGGAGCAGTATCGGTAAAAATTTCTGTAAACGGCGAAACAGCTCAGGAAGTAATTTCTGACGCATTCGGAATGAATATACAGGTCAGAAAAACACCTGTAAGATTTGCGTCCAAAAAAATTTCTGCTGAAAAATCCCTGCAACTCAATGAGGAGATTGAAATTTCAGCAGCACAGCCATCAGTTACAAGTATAATAAATATACGCTGTATCGCTCCGGAATGTGAAAAGAAAATGATTTCCGGAAAACTCCTTGCAAAAGGTTCTGTAGAAATAAAACTCCTTTATTCCTGCGAAAAGGACGGTTCGGGAGCAGTTGAGCCATTGTCATTCTCACTGCCTTACAGTCAGATTATTGATATAGACGGTATTGACGATTCATTTGAATGTACTGTCACTCCCGAAGTCGTAAGCTGTGATATAACGCCGTCTGCGGACAAAAACACCGAAAACCGTATTATAAAATGTGAAATAGAACTCAGGCTGATATGCTGTGCGGTAAAAACAGCATCTGTCATGCTCGGCACGGACGCTTTCTCAACGGTCTACCCGTGCAGTATGCTTGTTTCGGAAATAAAAGCCGAACAGATACCCGTTGTCTATGACGAAAGTTTCAGACATTCCGCAAAAATCAGCGAGGGCGACAACGTTCCGCAGACTATATATTCAATGTGGTGTACTCCCAAAAACATAAACACGAGACTTTCAGACGACGGAAAAGCAGTCATCATAAGCGGTATGCTTACGTATTCAATGGCAGCAAAGGATAATGCCGGTATGATAATAATGCCCGACAAGGACGAAGCATTTGAGGAAACTATAAATATTCCTGACAATCTTTCCGGCTGTACTGTTTCAGCAGAAATCAGCGTCAGGGACGTTTCATACAATATTTCTTCAGAAGGAATACTTTCCGCAAAATCAGATATTTCGGCTAAAATTTCCGTCTACAGCTGTTCGTCCGTAAACGCTCTCACGGAAATCTCTGTTGACGATTCAGTAAAAAAACAGCGTGACGGAGATTATGCAATAAAACTTTATTTCGGTACTGAAAACGAAGAAGTATGGGACATTGCAAAACGTTACAGCACAAGTGTGAATGCTGTAATAGAAGAAAACGACCTCGCAGGAGACAGACTTGAATCAGGCGGTATGCTGTTAATACCGATAGTCACATGATGAAAAAGGAGAAAGACATGGTTAAAGATATTTACACAAATATCGCTGAACGAACAAACGGCGATATTTATATAGGCGTGGTAGGTCCTGTAAGAACAGGAAAATCCACTTTTATAAAAAGATTCATGGAATCGCTTGTAATTCCGAATATAACAAGCGAGTTCAAGCGTGAACGTGCCGTTGACGAACTTCCGCAGTCCGCCGCCGGAAAAACCATAATGACTACTGAACCCAAATTCATACCGGAGGACGCTGTTGAGGTAAATCTCGGAAGCGGTGCGACTATGAATGTCCGGCTTATTGACTGCGTGGGTTATATTGTGCCGAGTTCACTCGGATACATAGAAAACGAAATGCCGAGAATGGTTATGACATCATGGTTTGATGAGGAAATACCGTTCAATATGGCTGCCGAAATAGGTACGCAGAAAGTCATTGCAGACCATTCAACAATCGGTCTTGTCGTTACTACAGACGGAACTATTTCGGATATCCCCCGTTCTGAATACGAAGAATGTGAGGAACGTGTTATCCGTGAACTGAAAGAACTCGGAAAGCCTTTTGTTGTAATCCTGAATACTGTAAATCCGTCGTCTCAGGAAGCACGGAATTTGGCGTCACGCCTTACAGACCGATATGACGCTAAAGTAATTCCGGTAAGTTGTCTTGACCTCGATGAATCTGATATCCGTGACATAATGAAAGAGATACTTTTTTCTTTCCCGATTAAAGAAATAAATATCCGTACTGCACGCTGGATAAATTCACTCGAAAAAGGTCACTGGCTTAAAACTGAAATCCTTGACTGTATAAGAAATGCTGCTAAGGACATAAAGCTTGTGCGTGAGGCAGAAACCGCTGTCGAGGCAATGTCACAGTGTCCGCACATTATAAACGCTGAAATTTCCGCTGTTGATTTGGGAAGCGGTTCGGTGACTATCAACGCCGAACTCGACAACAGTCTTTTCTATAAAATTCTCGGTGAAACAACCGGAATCGAAATCGAAAGCGAAAGCGACCTTATGCCGCTGCTTATGGAACTCAATGACATACGCCGTAAATATCAGCGTATAGAACCTGCTTTAGCGGAAGTCGAGGCGACGGGTTATGGTATAGTAATGCCGGAAATGGAAGAACTCACCCTCGAAGAACCCAAAATTATAAAGCAGGGCGGAAAATACGGTGTAAAACTCAAGGCAACCGCTCCGTCACTCCATATTATGAAAGCCAATATAAATACGACTGTAAGTCCCATTGTAGGCACGGAAAGACAGTCCGAAGAACTTGTTATGTACCTGCTTGACGGATTCGACGACAATCCCGCTAAAATTTGGGAAAGCAATATTTTTGGAAAGTCACTTCATGAACTCGTCAACGAGGGACTTCACAACAAACTTTACAAAATGCCCGTTGACGCAAGACTTAAATTGCAGGAAACCCTTGAACGTGTCATTAATGAGGGCTGTTCGGGACTTATCTGCTTCATACTTTAAAAAAAACCGGCTGAGAGTTTTCAGCCGGTTTTCTTTATTTTATGTCCTTTACTGTTTTGAGTGCGGAATTTATTGTCTTTTCGCTGATTCCCGTTTTTTTGGAAACTACCTCGACAACTTTCTTTTCCTGTCCGCTTTTTTCAAGCTGGTCAAGGGCGTTTTTTCCTGCCTTTACAGCCTTATCAAACGGAATATCCGGTATTTTCGGCATACATTTCCCCTCCTGATTAATTTATAAATCTATTATAGAATAAATTTACAGATATGTCAATATTCAGATAAAAAAAGGGAGTGACTAATAGCAAAGTTAATGTAAATATGCTCTAAGTAATTATTATATAATACAAATCTGCTTTAAACAGTGGATAGTTCACAAAAAGTGGTATGCCACAATAACACACCACTCTAAAAGATGTTCACTTGTCANCATAATNANAACNACATTGCAGTANTTCTANCTGCTCTNCGNTNATTTTGAATACAANACGATTTTGCTCGTNANTTCTTACGCTCCAATATCCAGACAGATTATTTTTCAGTGGTTCGAGTTTTCCTGCACAATTATAACCATTCCGGTCAATGTCTGTCAACATCATGTTGATTTTCCTCAATGTTCTCTTGTCTTGTGTCTGCCAATACAGATATTCTTCCCACGCTTTGTCATGCCATACTTTCTTCATCAGTCATCAACCACAATCAAATCGTGTTCTTTCAGAGTACTTATACCGCTTTCAAGACTTGCAACTCTCCTTTCGAGTTCTGCGATATTCTCCACACNGTAANAAGGGTCTGCATTGATTTCAAAGGGNATACGCTTTTCTCTGCCGACTTTCACTAAAAACATTGTAATAGCAGTTGACATAGTAAGTCCCATTTCTTTGAGTGCCTTTTCGGCATTGGCTTTAACATCATCTTCAATACGAAAATTAACCTGTGTCATTAAAATCACTCCTTTCTATTTTATTATACCAAATTTGTATATACAATGTCAAGCGATTACTACAAAAAATAGTGACTTTATTCTCATCTTCGGTAAGTCTGAAACAACTTGCTTTGTCCTTATCCATAAAAAAGATTCTCAATGTATCATATGAAGAAATTTTCAGTATTTCAGAATAATTCTGTAATACTGTATATAATTTTTCTATTGACAAAATATCACNGCNGGTTTATAATTAAGTTGGAGNATTATACTCTTAAATTCTATATAATCAATGGAGGAATTATGGACATTATCATTGTAGGGTGCGGAAAAGTCGGCAGTACACTTGCGGACGTACTCAGCGAAGAACACAATGTGACAGTAATCGACACAAGCGAGGGAAAAATAGAAGGCGTTGTAAATGACCATGACGTTATGGGAATAACCGGAAACTGCTTACAGACAAGTATTCTCGAAGAAGCAAACGTCGGAAAAACAGACATTTTCATTGCCGNTACAAACTCGGACGAAGTAAATATACTTTCATGNCTTATTNCAAAGGAACTGAAAGCACGTCACTGCATTGCCCNTNTAAGAAATCCCGAATTTGACAAACAGCNTGTCTTTNTGCGTGACAACCTCAAAATAAGCATGATGGNAAACCCNGACTACNATGCAGCCAATGAAATTGCAAAAGTACTCCGATATCCCGAGGCAATAAATATTGAGTCCTTTGCAAAGGGACGTGTTGACCTTGCAGAAATACGCATAACAAGCGGCAGCATACTTGACGGCGTTGTGCTCAATCATCTTTCAAAAAGACTGCGGCTTGATGTTCTCATATGTGCAGTACAGAGAGACAATGAGCTTATTATTCCGAACGGTGACTTTATGCTCCGTGCCGGCGACAAGATTCACATGACCGCTTCACACAGTGCAATGGTGAAATTTTTCAAGAGCATAAGTGCGGCATATCGTGAAAAACGTGTAAAATCCGCTGNTCTNATNGGTGGNGGACGTGTTNCGTATCACCTTNCACAACAGCTTATTGAANTGGGTATCAAAGTAAAAATCATAGAAATGGATTACAACAGATGTCTTGAACTTAGTCAGAGACTCAACAAGGTCAATATATCATGTGCCGACGGTACAGACCATGACGTTTTAGAGGGTGAGCGTGTATACGATGCTGATGCCGTTGTAACCCTTACCGGAATTGACGAGGAAAATATTCTGCTCTCACTCCTTGCCAAAAACAACGGAGTTGAAAAAGTAGTCACCAAAGTAAACAGAATGAATCTTATTCAGCTTTCAGACACTCTTTCTCTTGACAGTATAATCTCCCCGAAATCAATCACTGTAAATCAGATTTTACAGTATGTACGTGCAAAACAGAACGCAAAGGGAAATAATATAACTACCCTTTACCGTCTTGTAAATAACCGTCTTGAAGCTATGGAATTTGTAATACGTGACGATAAGCCGTATCTTAATACTCCCCTCAAAAAGCTTAAACTCAAAAAAGGTATACTCATTGCAAGTATCGTAAGAGGAAACGAGCTTATTATTCCAAAGGGCGACGACTGTCTTAAACTCAATGACAGCGTTGTTATAATCACAACAACAAAAGGTTTCAACGACCTGAAAAATATTTTTGAATAAAGAGGTATCCGGAGACTTAGATATGAATTACAGAATGATTTTATATATTATGGGACAGATTTTAAAGGGTGTAGGTCTTTTTATGCTTCTTCCTATAATAGTTGGACTCATTTACGGTGAACAGCACGTTGTTTCTTCATTTGGCATACCGTTTATCGCTCTTATGATAGCTTCTTTTTCACTTACGATAAAAAAACCGCAGGATAATTCAATTTTCTCTATGGAAGGCTTTGTAAGCGTTGCGGCATCATGGATAACCATGTCCGTAATAGGAGCAGTTCCGTTTGTTATTTCAGGTGAAATTCCCAGTTTCGCCGACGCTCTTTTTGAAACGGTTTCCGGTTTCACAACAACAGGTGCAACAATTCTTAGCGACGTTGAATCAATGTCAAAATCCTGCCTTTTCTGGAGAGCGTTTACCCACTGGATAGGCGGTATGGGAATACTTATGTTTGTTCTTGCAATCATGTCAAGCAACGATTCACGCACAATGCACATGATGAGAGCAGAGTGTGCAGGACCGAAAGCAGGAAAACTTGTTTCAAAGTCAAGATTCTCCGCAAGAATCCTGTATTTAATATATATTTCACTTACGGTTCTTGAAACAATAATGCTTCTCTGTGGTGGAATGCCTCTCTATGATTCAATAATACACGCCTGTTCCTCTGCCGGTACAGGAGGTTTCTCAATATGGGGCGACAGCATAGCACATTACAACAGTCTGTATATTGAAATGGTAATAGCCGTTTTTATAATACTTTTCGGTGTGAATTTCAATCTTTATTACTATATGCTGATAAAGAAATTTTCACTTGCATTCAAAAATGAAGAAGTGAGAACATATTTCGGAGTTATTATCACCGCTACTGTCATAATCACTATAAACACAATGAAAATTTTCGGCTCAGCCGGTGAAGCTCTCAGACATTCGTTTTTTATGGTAGCATCTTCAATAACTTCTGCCGGATTCGCAACTACTGATACATCACAGTTTCCGGTATTTTCACAGACGCTTCTTACACTGCTTATGTTCGTGGGTTCGTGTGCAGGCTCAACGGGAGGCGGTATGAAAGTTTCAAGAATACTGATTCTTTTCAAGACGGGTATAAAGGAACTCAAATACATTGTTAATCCCCGTGCAGTCGCTACTGTTAAAATGGACGGAAAACCAGTCGAAAATGATGTAGTACGTGGTGTATCGTCGTATTTCATACTATTCATGATTATACTGTCATTTTCACTGCTTCTGATTACACTTGACAACTATTCAATAGAAGAATCTGCTTCCGCTGTAATAACCTGTATGAATAATATCGGATTCGGTGTGGGACATTTCGGAACTGCCGGAAATTTCGGCGGTCTAACTTCTTTCTCAAAAATCGTACTCTGCTTTGATATGCTTATAGGCAGACTCGAAATTTATCCGCTCATAATGCTGTTTGCATCAAAAAAACACTAAAAGGAGGTTTCTTATTATGAAAACACACGCACGGAAACTATTCTCCGTCATGCTCAGTCTAATTATGACATTAATGTGCATGACAACTGCATCTACGTATGCAGACTATCAGGCACTCCCTGAACAAACACCTAAATCCGTCTCTAAAATGATGTTTTACCTGAATACATCACAGGCATCAGCAGGACAGGATATACAAGTTGACCTGCTCGCAAGCAATCCCGTTGCACTTAAAAGTCTTGAACACGTTATACTTTCAATTCCGGACGGCTTTGAATTTACAGGAATATCAGACTATTCGCCCATGTTCAACGGCTCTGTAACCTACGAAAAAACAGGAAATTCCCTTAATTTTTCTATTACAGGTGACGGCTCGTTAAATGAGGGCAGTTCAGTTGTATCAATTAATTTTCATGTATCGGAAAACTGTTCAGCCGGAACTTATGATTTCAAATGGACAACTACTGCAATGTCCTGCACAACACCCACAGGCAACCGCTATTCCCCTACTTTCATAATGGGACGTATTACTGTAGGTGGTTCAGTCGGTACAACGCAGACAACAACATCTGCAACTACACAAACTACTACAACCACCACAACTACTACACCAACAACTACCACAACAACTACTACAACCACAGTATCCACTTGTCTTGGAATAATTATTGACTCATATCCGACAAAAACTGCTTATACAGTCGGCGAGGAATTAGACCTCTCCGGCGGTAAGTTCCATTCTGAGGGCGTAGATTCATACGGCAGACAATTCTGGAGCATCGACCACTTTATGCCTGACGATGAAAATGTTGATACTTCTGAATTTGACAATAAAAAACCAGGAAGTTACAGAATTTACATAAGAATTTTCGAAGAAAGTATGTATGCCGAAAATTATTTTGAAGTGACTGTAAACGAACCCGATACCACTACTACAATCACTACTACACAAACAACAACTACTACCACCACAACAGAACCTGTAAAAAATAATTACAGTGTTATCTTTATTGACGAAGAAACAAATGAAACTGTTTCCGGTGTGGAATATAATATAATTTCTGACAATTCAAGTGACCCCGTTTTTACAACAAGAACATCAGGAACATTTGCCGAAAATTTCTCTATTCTGTCAGACTCTGGACACATAAATATATTATCCGTTCCTGACAGTTACTACATAGCAGACGGAAACAACAATCAGTATTTTTCAGCAGGCAATCCGAATATTCAAATAAAATTACATCGTATTCCACAGACAACAACAACTACAGAAACAACTACTACAACAGAAACTACAACCACAACTACATCTACCACTAAAAAATATACATACAGTGTAAAATTTGTTGACGAAGAAACAAATCAGACTGTTTCAGGTGTAAGATATAACATATTTTCATATTATGCGTTTGACCCTGCACACGTTGTACAGACTTCCAATGAAAATCCAAAGTCATTTGAGTTTATATCCGATACCGCATATGTGGAACTCTCAACAAATGAACAGGCTATACCAGACGGATATTATATTCCTGATGGTGCTACACGTTGGGAACTTTCCGCTGAAAGCCCTGATTTGACAGTATATCTCCGCAAGTCTGAAACTACTACCACCGAAACTTCAACAACAACGACAACAACAACTACAATATCATCATACATCAATGTTGTTATTGATTCATACCCGACTAAGACGGCTTACACTGTAGGCGAAGACCTTGACCTCAACGGTGGTTTATGGCATTCAGAGGGCGTTACAAGCAACGGCACACCTTTCAATACCGTTTCTTACAATATGACCGGAAGAAATGAAGTTGATACCTCCGCTTTCAACAATACAAAGGCAGGTACTTACAGAATATATATCAGGTCAAATATAAACGGTCTTTACGGCGAAAATTTCTTTGATGTAACTGTTTCTGAACCTGAATTTAATTTAGGTGACATAAACGGCGACGGTTTTGTTGATGCCGTTGATGCTACTGCCATACGCATAGAGTATGCAAAGATTTCAGCTCACGGTACCGGCAGTTTTGACGAAAATCAAAAGAAATTGGCTGACCTTAACAAAGACGGTCTCGTTGATTCAGTTGATGCTACGCTTATCATGATGTACTATGCGTATGCCTCAACAGGTGGAACTGATACAGTGGAAAACTGGCTTTTTACTCATAATATCTAAGTTCTGAACTGCAAACAGCTTATTTCATGGGAAAAATAACAAAATATTGAGAAAATTACGGCTTTTTTGAGTGAAACACTTGACAAGCCGTATTTTTTTGGTTATAATAAATAAGTGTGATTTTATAATCACATAATTTTCGGGAAAAGGAGGAAGAATATGCCTACATTTAACCAACTCGTTCGTAAGGGCAGAAAAGACCTGGAGGTTAAGTCCACAGCTCCGGCTCTTCAGAAGGGCTACAATGCAAAGAAGAAGGTTCAGATTAACCAGAGTTCACCTCAGAAAAGAGGCGTTTGTACTGCTGTAAGAACTGCTACACCTAAAAAACCTAACTCAGCTATGAGAAAGATTGCCAGAGTTAAACTCACAAACGGCTATGAAGTAACATCTTACATTCCTGGTATCGGTCACAATCTTCAGGAACACAGCGTTGTTCTTATCAGAGGCGGACGTGTTAAGGACCTCCCCGGTGTGCGTTACCACATCATCAGAGGTACTCTCGACGCTCAGGGTGTTGCAAATCGTGCTCAGGCTCGTTCCAAGTACGGTGCAAAGAGACCTAAGCAGAAGTAATTTTTTCTTCTCAAAACTGACTTTTGCAAGTCGTTAAACTGCTGTATTTTTTAAATAGGATAACTACTACCGCAGAATTTGCGGAGATTTTATATAGATTTTTTATGAAATCTTCTGCATTCTGACGCACCTGACCGGTGAAGTCATGTCCCGTCAGGACAGTAATCGGTCGGTACGAGTACCTATGAATTCATGAATCTATGTGAAGGAGGGAAGCGAAAATGCCAAGAAGAGGTAATATCGCAAAGCGTGATGTATTACAGGACCCTGTATACAATTCAAAGCTCGTTACACGTCTCATCAACAACATAATGCTCGACGGTAAAAAGGGCGTTGCTCAGAAAATTGTTTACGGTGCATTTGAAATCGTAGCTGAAAAGACAGGCAAGGACGCTCTTGAGGTTTTTGAGCAGGCTATGGAAAATATTATGCCTGAACTCGAGGTAAAGGCTCGCCGTCTCGGCGGTGCAACTTATCAGGTGCCTATGGAGGTAAGACCTGAAAGACGCCAGACTCTCGGTCTCAGATGGATTACTAAGTACTCCAGAGAGAGAAACGAAAAAACTATGAAAGAAAGACTTGCCGGTGAAATCCTCGACGCTCTCAACGGCACAGGCGGTGCTTGCAAGAAGCGTGACGATACACACAAAATGGCAGAGGCAAACAAGGCGTTTGCTCACTACCGCTGGTAAGCGTCTTAAAGGAGGATTATTATGTCAAGAGATTGTTCACTTGAAAATACAAGAAATATCGGCATAATGGCCCACATTGACGCAGGTAAGACCACAACCACAGAGCGTATCCTCTATTATACAGGTGTAAACCACAAAATCGGTGAAACACACGAGGGTAGTGCTACTATGGACTGGATGGCACAGGAGCAGGAAAGAGGTATCACAATTACTTCTGCTGCTACTACTTGCTACTGGGCAGGCCACAGACTCAATATCATTGACACTCCCGGACACGTTGACTTTACAGTTGAAGTTGAACGTTCACTCCGTGTACTCGACGGCTCTGTAACAGTTCTCTGTGCAAAGGGCGGCGTTGAGCCTCAGTCTGAAACCGTCTGGAGACAGGCTGATAACTACAAAGTACCCCGTATGGCTTATGTAAATAAAATGGACATTATGGGTGCTGATTTCTATCGTGTCGTTGACATGATGAAAGATAGACTTAAGTGTAATGCTGTTCCGATTCAGCTCCCTATCGGTGCTGAGGACGATTTCAAGGGTATCATCGACCTCGTTGAAATGAAAGCTTACATTTATTACGATGACCTCGGAAAGGATATCCGTGTTGAAGATATCCCCGAAGATATGCAGGAAAAAGCTCAGCAGTATCACGACGATATGGTTGAACACGTTGCTGAAATGGACGAAGAACTCATGATGAAGTATCTTGACGGTGAAGAACTCACTCAGGAAGAAATCAAGGCTTGTATCAGAAAGTCCACTATCGCTAATACTATGGTTCCCGTTACTTGTGGTACTTCATACAAGAACAAGGGCGTTCAGAAGCTCCTCGATGCTATCATCGACTATATGCCTTCTCCGCTTGACGTTCCCGCTATCAAGGGCGTAAATCCTGATACAGATGAAGAAGAAGACAGACCTTCTTCCGATGAAGAACCGTTCTCAGCTCTCGCATTTAAGATTGCAACTGACCCCTTTGTTGGTAAACTTGCTTTCTTCCGTGTTTACTCTGGTGTAATCAATCAGGGTGACACTGTTCTTAATGCTACCAAGGACAACCGTGAGAGATTCGGACGTATCGTTCAGATGCACGCAAATCACAGAAAAGACCTCACTACAGTTTATTCCGGTGATATCGCCGCTGCTGTAGGTCTTAAGAATACAACCACAGGTGATACTCTCTGTGACGAAAAACACCCGATTATTCTTGAATCCATGGAATTTCCTGAGCCTGTTATCCAGCTCGCTATTGAGCCTAAGACAAAGGCTGGTCAGGAAAAAATGGGTATCGCTCTCGCAAAGCTTGCTGAAGAAGACCCGACTTTCAAGACATGGACTGATGAGGAAACAGGTCAGACTATTATTGCTGGTATGGGTGAGCTTCACCTCGATATCATCGTTGACAGACTTCTCCGTGAATTTAAGGTAGAAGCTAATGTCGGTGCTCCTCAGGTTGCCTTTAAAGAAACTATCAAGGGTACTGCTGATATTGATAAGAAATACGCTCGTCAGTCAGGCGGTAAGGGTCAGTACGGTCACGTTAAAATCCGTGTATCACCTAATGAATCCGGTAAGGGCTATGAGTTCAAGAACGCAGTTGTCGGCGGTGCTATTCCTAAGGAATACATTCCTGCTGTTGACAAGGGTATTCAGGGTGCTATGAAGTCCGGTATCCTCGCAGGATATGAAGTTGTTGACATCAAGGTTGAACTCTATGACGGTTCATACCACGAAGTTGACTCCTCTGAAATGGCATTCCAGATTGCCGGTTCAATGGCATTCAAGGAAGCTATGGAAAAGGCTAACCCCGTACTCATGGAACCTATCATGAAAGTTGCTGTTATCGTTCCTGATGACTACACAGGTACAGTTATCGGCGACCTCAGCTCACGCCGTGGTCAGATTCAGGGTCAGGAGTCCAGAACAGGTACTGTTCAGGTTGACGCTCTTGTTCCGCTTGCTGAAATGTTCGGCTATACAAGCGACCTTCGTTCAAATACTCAGGGGCGTGGTCAGTACACTATGGAACCCCACAGCTATCTTGAAGTTCCGAAGAATATCGCTGAAAAGATTATGACTTCCCGCAATAAGGGTAAAGAATAATACAAAAATCATGTGTTTTGGAGATAAAATTTCTCCAAAACACTTGAATTTATAAAAATAATCTGATATAATATATTATACAGGTTACTGTATTTTCTATTTAAGGAGGAAATTTCCAATGGCTAAGGCTAAATTTGAAAGAACCAAACCCCATGTAAACATTGGTACTATCGGTCACGTTGACCATGGTAAGACAACTCTTACTGCTGCTATCACAAAAACTCTCGCTATGAANGGTNAGGCTAAGTACNAGGCTNATNACATGATTGATAAGGCTNNCGAAGAGAGAGAGCGTGGNATCANAATTAACACTGCNCACGTTGAGTATGNGACAGATGCACGTCACTACGCTCACGTTGACTGCCCCGGACACGCTGACTATGTTAAAAACATGATTACAGGTGCTGCTCAGATGGATGGTGCTATCCTCGTTTGTGCTGCTTCTGACGGTCCTATGGCTCAGACAAGAGAACACATTCTTCTCGCTCGTCAGGTTGGCGTTCCTGCAATCGTTGTATTCATGAACAAGGCTGACCAGGTTGACGACGAAGAACTTCTCGAACTCGTTGAGATGGATATCCGTGACCTTCTTTCTAGCTATGACTTCCCTGGCGATGATACTCCTATCATCAAGGGTTCTGCTCTCGCTGCTCTTAATGCTCCCGATGACCTCAATGATCCCGCTTACGCTCCTATCATCGAACTCATGAACGCTGTTGATGAATATATCCCCAGCCCTGAAAGAGACGATGCTAAGCCTTTCCTTATGCCTATCGAAGATACTATGACAATTTCTGGTCGTGGTACTGTTGTAACTGGTAGAGTTGAAAGAGGACGTCTTAACGTTAACGAACAGGTTGAAATCGTTGGTCTTTCTGACGAAAAGCTGACAACAGTTGTTACAGGTCTTGAAATGTTCCGTAAGACTCTTGACTTCTGTGAAGCTGGTGACAACGTTGGTGCCCTTCTCCGTGGTATCACAAGAGACCAGGTTGAAAGAGGACAGGTTCTCTGTAAGCCCAATTCAATTCACCCACACACAAAGTTCGCTGGTCAGGTTTACGTTCTTAANAAGGAAGAAGGCNNTCGTCATACTCCGTTCTTCAACAACTACANACCTCNGTTCTATTTCAGAACNACTGACGTTACTNGCGTAGTTACACTTCCTGCTGATAAGGAAATGTGTATGCCTGNCGATAACGTAGCTATGNACGTTGAACTTATCACTCCTATCGCTATTGAAGAAGGACTTCGTTTCGCTATCCGTGAGGGTGGNAGAACAGTTGGTTCAGGCGTNGTAACTGCNNTCAACGAATAAGTTTTTTCATATCCTCAAAAAAGACTGTCGATTAATTTCGGCAGTCTTTTTCTTATGGTAATCCCTCATATTTCAAAAATTGTTGCTGCAAAATCGACAATCTATAGCTGAGTCCCACTTTACTTATGTAAAATTTTGCGATATAATTAATAAGTGGGGGTGAAATAAATATGTCAGTAGAAAAGATTACCGCAAAAGCATTATTAAAACTCGGTATATCACCACGTACCAAAGGTTATCATTATCTTCTCAAAGCCTCAGAACTGTATGATGCTTCATCAAACTTTACAAAATCACTTTATCCTCAGATAGCGTATTATTTCGATGTAACGCCTTCATCTGTTGAATGTGCTATCAGAACCGCTATACATAATGGATATACTAATTGTGATTCTGAATTTGCATTTGATATTTTTGGAAATACTTTGCAAAGTAAATATGATATTCCTACAAATACACTTTTTATTTCTGCACTGGCTGAGTGGATAAGACTTCAATAACCACTAAAAAGCTCTCGTTTGGAAAACGGGAGCTTTTTATTTTATTCAAATATCCGCTTAAAACACTTATAAACCGTCTTACATCGCTTTATAAGTATAACTATATTAATACGAAATAAACTCGATATAAAGCGGTTTAGAAGCAATTAAACGCTATAGAGTATATACAAAAGTCTGTTCTTTTAGAACAGACTTTCATAGAAAACAAACCACTAAAGCATTTATAAAACAAAAAACCCGTCTCATAAGGACAGGTTTTATATAATGTGCCGGCACCGTTCTACTTTCCCAGGTCGTCTCCAACCAAGTATCATCAACGTCAATGAGCTTAACTTCCGTGTTCGGAATGGGAACGGGTGTGACCTCATCACTGTAAGCACCGAC
>WFLX010096031.1_pt1 | contig 27988 bp, 23 predicted proteins | sample 4967041 | NCBI WGS metagenome assembly WFLX01 (sample SAMN12857096, study PRJNA449069) | gut metagenome | isolation source: stool from male and female vole | host: Microtus ochrogaster | place: USA:Florida | collected 2017
CACAATCTGTATCCGGTCTATCATCTCATGCTCTTCAAAAATATCCAAAACATAAGAAATGATAGGCCTGCCATCTACTCTGATATACTGTTTAGGGATATCTGTCCCCATCCTTGTACCTGTACCGCCGGATAATATCAGCGCGATATTCATCAGAACTTCAACTCCCTTATCCCCTTTAAGACATCTCCATAGGATCTGCCCTTTCCAAAAAGAAGCGTTGTTCCCAATACGAAACCATCCATTCCCTTAGGAGCAAACTCCCGGATCTTATCCTCACTGCAGGCACCATCCCAAAATAGTTCAAAATGCATCTCCTGCTTAAGCGCTAAAAGCTTATCAATCTTTCCCCCCATATAGGGAAGATACATCTGACCGGCATTGCCGGGATTCACTGTCATAACAAGCACTTTTTTTACAATGCGCAGCATCTCCATAATATATTCCACACTAGTTCCCGGATTAATAGCAATCCCCGGAATCATTCCGGCATTAATAATCTTTTGGAGAGTAGTAGAAGCATGGTATTCTGCTTCCGGGTGAATATAAACAGTATCTCCCTTACGCAGCGCACCTAAGAAAATTTGAATGTTGGAATTGGGGTGCTCTATCATCAGATGAACATCCAACGGAGTCTTTGTAGCAGATGCAATATAATGCAAATCATTGTAAGACATTGCAAAATTGGGTACGAACCGTCCATCCATAATATCAATATGAAAGGAATCAATCCCACCCTCTTCCAGAGCCCTTACTTCTTTTTCAAGGCATCCATAATTAGCACACATCATTGAGGCTGTTAATTTAAAATTCATCTTTGGGAGTTCTCCCTATTTTCATCATTCATCTGCAATGCAAAAATGTTTCCGCAAATATTAAATCAAGATTATATTACCGCTCTTATCTTTCGCGCATCGTCGATTGTTAAATATAATTTTAACTTGACATCAATTCATTAGTCACACTACGCGCAGAAGGATAATAAAACATCACGCATGATAGGCACTCATAACTATTAATAGTAAGTCCCCGATTCCACTTCCACATTTGTAATACCGGTCAGAACTGACACACCACTGTCCGACAATTCTGAAACTGCCTCCGTTGGCGCCTGTGAAGATAAACTGCTGCCTGTTATTCCAGCATCATCTCCTGATGCATTACTGCCTGCTACAGAAACCGTCTCTGCAGCGTCAGCATTACTGTTGTCATTTGTTTGCGCAGTTTCTGTCTCTGTATCTGTAATATCCTCAATATCTGTCAATACACTGTCTTCTGTCAATGCAGACTCTGTCTCTGTAACGTCAGTATTACCATTGTCTTCTGTCTCTCCATTATTATCTGAATTATTATCATTGTTTTCCGAAATTATATTATCCAAAACCTTACCTGCAGATTCCAAGATATCTGTTCCGGTTTCTTCTATATAGTTTTCTGCATTCTGCACTCCCGAAGGCAGAATTCCTCCGTTTTCTGATATATAGTTATCCGATACGCCGTTCATTGAAATGCTGTTATCTGATACGCCGTTCATTGAAATGCTGTTATCTGATACGCCGTTCATTGAGATACTGTTATCTGATACACCGTTCATTGAGATACTGTTATCTGATACACCGTTCATTGAGATACTGTTATCTGATACGCCGTTCATTGAGATACTGTTATCTGATACACCGTTCATTGAGATACTGTTATCTGATACACTATCGTCTGATACAGTATCCTCATTGTTTAAAATCGGCTCTACTTTCCACATCACAACAACCTGCGGAAGCTCTGCAAGATCCTCCCAACTGCCGTTTGGATTACATGCTCCCATCAGCCCGAAAGAATATTGCTCCTCTCCGGTTCCTTCTATCGCTTCATCCTTCGATATCTCTCCCATCTCATAAACAATCTTTACTTCCCCGCTTTCCGAAAGCGGAACCATATTGCCTTTATCATCCACCAATGCTAAATAAAGACTGTTCCTGTTATCCCCTTTAAAAGCAGGATCATTCGTCAAAGAAATACTATCATAATTCTGTAGACTTGCCGTCAATGTAATAATGACCGGTACTGTACTCTGGCTCGTAATCGTCAACTGATCACTCCTGCTGGAATAATCGTAACTTCCTTCCATATTTCTAAAATAAAGCGTACTTCCTTCTTCAAAAGAAATATTACCATATTTTATACCATTGGTAGCGGTAATCAAACGCTGCGGATCCACAATATAATCAAAAGGCTGAACGCCGTATTCACTAATCGACGGCGATTCTACCACTACAATTTCTTCTTCGGAAAGTACATAAAAATCCGTGTTTTCCAACTCAGCAGAAACACTTTCTGTTTCAGCGTCCATTGCTTCAGAGCTTTCCATTTCTGCAACAGCGTCTTCTGTATCTGAGTTTTCCGTTTCTGCAATTACGTCTTCTGTATCAAAGCCTTCNGCTTTTGCAANCTNTTCTGTGTCAATATTTTTCGCTTCCGTAATNGCGCTNTCAGTTTCTGTGCTTTCCNCTTCCGCAATGACATTTTCTTTTTCTATATCACCATTATCATTATCAATTTCCGCGATGGTGCTTTCTACATCAGCAGCATCCGCATATTCTAAGGCAAAAGACACATTTCTACCGGAAATATTGCCTGAATAAAAAGAAGATACATTATCTTTGGAGACTACGGACGTATCTTCCCCAGATGCAGCTGCATAGCAAGAAAACCCTTGCAACAGAAGGGTTGAAATAATGCAGATACATACGATAAGGTTTTTCCAGAGATAATTTTTCATCCTGATCATCTCATCTCCTAAACAAAATGAAGTTCCATCTTCTTCAGCATACTTTTAGCAGCTGTGTTGTTATTTTATCATAAAAGCCTTAATATAACAAGGGTTGTAGGCTTTGGACGGTCTCCTTTTCTTCGCCCGTTTTTCATTCATTTAATCAAAAAAAAGAGCAAAAAAAGATGTCTTATAATTCTCTATTTTTCCCCATCCTCGAATTTATTAATTTTTGATATAATATATCACATTTCAAGTTTTCATGGGTTTAATGGAAATTTTTAAGATTTTTAATATTTTTTTTATATTTTCAATTTTTAGAATCCTTTAAATATCTCCGTAAATGAAATTTACAGAAAAAACCATTATTTATCATTTGCATTTTATCTTTTTTAATCTATAACACAGCATTTTAATCAATAATTAAATCACATTATAACTTTTAGCATTATAAAAACCAATGTGAAATATTCTAAAACCTGTATCAATATTTTGATCAGATACGTACGTGTCTATCAAGTAATCTTTTTCATTTTTAAACACTTTCTATCCTTTGCAATAAAATAATTTCCATCCTGAAACGGATATATTTTCACTCTGTCGCCATTCCCATAGTACACTGATCATAATAGTGTTTTGCCTCATCCTGTCCCAGTGAGAATCCCCTCATCAATTTTTTAATGATAATATCTTCCGTTTTTCCCTCTTCAAGATTATCCAAGATCAGGAAACGCATGCCCTCTTGTCTTCCTTTTCTGATATATTGTTCAAACAATTCACACACTTTTATTTTCTCCTCCTTTCCAACCTTGATATCATTTAATATCTTTTCAACATTATCAAGATCCTTATCACCGCTCAATGCCATAATCATCCTGACCAGTGCCTCCGTATGCACGATTTCCCTGTCAGAGCAGTAGCTGTCGCCCTCCGCCAGATAATCCACCACGATACGCATATCGCTATGAAACCGTTCCCGTACTTTCTTAGGCAGATACCTCATCTCATATACATGGATCCCCATCTCATCAATGGGCGCTACGCGTTCCGGATCTGCTTCTTTATTCAGCAGAAATTCTTTCAGGCTGATGGGAGCCGTCCACCGCTCCTTCCCCCAATACAGCACAAATTCATTGACCGGATAATAAGCGTCTTTTATCTTTCCATCGTACTGCTCTCGATATGCTGCGCCGACATAGCCTGCTTTCCGCAGAATCATTTTTCGGTCACAATCTGTCTGATTAGCAATGTAATACTGAGCCTTGACCCTCTGTTTTTCTATCTCCAGCTTTGAGACATCCTCCAGCTGGCTTTTCAGAACACCTTCAGCAGAAGCATACAGCGTCTCTGTAGCAGCCGGAAGCAGGCTTTCCCCGGTCACGACCCTTTTTCCATCATAATACAGCGCGTTGATGATATCCGCCGCCACATCCTGAAACGCTTCTAAATTTTTTTGCGTCTTATCTTTGGATTCTTTCTTAACTTTCTTATCTTCCATATGCATTCCTCCCTTTTGCACCGCAGGAAGCATATCAGATAATTAATCATCTTTCTTATTGTTCCTGCTTATACTTTCAATATCAATAATATAATGGGTTTTTAAGCAAGAACTTTTAGATAAACTAGAACATTTCAGATAAGAATTATAATATCAACTCTCTTACTTGGTGGTATCATATCACCAATTTTAGAATTTAGCAAGAAAATTTATGCAGAAACATAAAAACTTCGTTCTATCAATAATTTTAAGGCAAATACATACTAAACAATCATCCAATTACGTCCTTAATATCTGTCATTCTTCCAAAAAATGGATCCTCTACCGTAAGCGCCAGAAAATTCTCGTCCTTTAACATAATTTTATTTACAAGAGACAGCAGCTTCTCATCCAGTTTTTTATTCTCTATTCTGGCTGTTTCCGGCAGAATCGCCAGATACTCCTCAAAATAAGCCGTAATCCCCCGCTGCGCCTGTTCAAAACACCTTATATCCTGATCGGTACGTGTCTCCTCAGCAAATACAGGATTTCCATTTGCGTCAAACTCCTCCAACTGTGGATAAGGCGATGTTAATATCGTTTCGAGAATATAGTAATTGTCAAAGATGGCACTATCATCCTTTTCTTGATCTGAATAAAACGACTCAATATCCAGTCCTTTGTCAGCCATGAATACGGACTCCAACTGAAGAAAATAAAATCCTTTTAACCGATTGTTAAACAATTTCTGCAAGTACATCTGCGTTGTACCCTTTGCGACAAAATCAAACATGGCAATGGGGGAATCCTGAATATCAAGTTTTTCAATATATTTTTTATAATACTCCCGCTGAACTCCTGCTTTTAGAAGAATCTCTTTCTCACGGTCAATACTATTGATATCATCTACACTAATTCCAAAACGTGACTTTAAAAATTCTTCCGGTGTGCCGAAGTATTTCATGCTGTCAACATATTCGATGTCCCGCTCATTTTCCATACCGGCACGAATCACCGCAGTTCTGGACGAGAGAAAATAGATCGGATTCGTATAATATGATATCTCTTTGAATAACCGTCCTGGAAGATACCCGTCTCTGGCGCAGAAAAGCATCTGCATATACCCTTCCATCTCCGCCTTTTTCTTCATCCATAGAAGAAAGTCCGTTATCATAGGAGCACAAAACAAATAACCTATCCCAAACACATTATCTACCGCCAGCTTACGCTCCTCGTCTTCAAACCAAAAAGGATTGTTAAATAAACCGGCTATAAACATACCCGCCTTTATCCTGTCTGATAATGTATTCAATTCATCTTCTATTCCCAAGCTACCAAGAGCGCCAAACAAATCCATACCACTGTATACATGATAGGTCTCAATTCCATACCGGGCTGCTTTTTCCATATCTGCCAGCTCATCATCTCCAATATGCAATATCTTCTTTAGCGGATACTCACCCGTTAAAACCTCATACAGCTTCTGTGTCTTGGATGTACCATGCTCACTTGATACCAGAATTTTATTCGCTCCGGTAATATTGAATCGTTTCAAAATCTGCCCTATCTGCGCATCCGAATAATAGGTGTCTGTTGTAATAACAATCAGTTTTCCTTCAGAGGCAAACCTGCGGAAAATATCGCAAACGGCATCTCTTGCATGCATAACGGAAAGATCGGTCTCCCATTCCATTACGGCAAGTTCTGAAGCCGAAATAAAACTCCCCCCGACGTTCTTAAGCACAAATTCATATATATTCTCCAGTCCCGGTGCATAATCTTTTGAAAGTTCCTTTTCTGCATACAGCCTAAGCTTTGCAAAATCCGGTATACAGATCCCCTTTTCACGCAGTCTAAGATCGACCAGTTCAAAAACATCCGTATATGTATAGACTTTTCTTGTAATAAGTGTGTCAAATAAGTCGAAACTAACCACATCGGCATTGGAAGCCATGTCTAAAAGTCTTTGCTTTGTATTGCCCTTCAGGGTCTTAAATTCATAAGAAACACTTGTATTTTTAAGTAAATCCCTACCCCTCACATCAAAAAGGGCAATACCATGCGTACGGCAAAACTCACCAATTCGCTTTGCAATTGCTTTGCACGATCCGGGACGGGCTACCACGATGATCAAACTCACATCCCTTGACGGTATTTCTGAAATAGGAATAATCGGATAGCCATATATCTCACCATCCGTTCTAAATCCATCTAGTAGACCGATAATCACGAGATCTTTCCCCTGTTCCGATATAAACCGCTCTGTTTCCGTCCCTATTCCATAAAGTGCAATCTTTTTATGTTTATACTGATCAATAATTGTCTCAATCATTTCTCAAATGAACTCCTATGCGGAAATAATGATTCTAAGGCAGCATTTATGGCTTTTTTCATAACCTCAAATTCATCAGGTGTACAATTCTCATTAAAACTGATCATCGGATAAGATTTATTATTGATTGCGTCAACAACATCCTGATAAGTATCAATAGTAGGGAAATATACTTTTCCCTGGGTCCTGCGGGGATAAAACTCTCCTGTACATAACTGCCAGTATCTGATCAAATACTGCGTAATACCAGCTGCCCCTCTAAAACGTTCTTTTGATCCCGCATCCAGCGCCTCTGGTTCAATCTCCCACAAATGCGCCAGCGTCGATTTTTTCATTGCATTAGCCAAGTGCGGATCATAAAATCCCGGGAAATCATACCAATATGCACATGCCTTGGTTCTTTCCAATCTATCCCCATAATCTTCACAGTACCATTTATCCCAATTTTTCTTCTGTACCTCCCGCTTTTTAAAGTATTTGTTGATGATAAACATATTGTTCACTTGTGCATATCGCGTTACTTTTGATACTGCTCCAAACGACGTGGTAGTAATGATATTTTCCACCGCTTCGTCGCAAACCATATCATCCCTGAAATAGTATTCCTCCTTAATTGGCATTAACGGAAACACATCATCATTGAAATAGATAAAATTTTCCGATAAATCCGGGATTCTGTGGATGTTCATCTCAATCGTACGCGAGTTGAATGTCGGAAGATATTTTGGGGGTATATATTCATCGTGCCTAACCAATCTAAGCTTTTTGTTATCTGTTTTTAAAAATCCCGGTACATGTCCACAGGTAATTAAAAAAATCTTGTTATACCATGGCATGCATGTCTCAATGGCTCTAAACCAAAGATGCAGATTATCCCAACACTGGAATCGCATATTAGAGGCTTCAAATCCATGACCTGCATCATATTTTGCTTTTTCCTTCTGCCATTCCGGATCTTTCTCATCTACCCATATAATAACAATATCAATCGGACTATTGCTCATTTTTATCCCCATACCTTTCCATAACCTGCGAACTTAAATGCACTTTAGTGCTATGTCGTAGGCATAAACTTGCAAACCGAATTTATTCGGTTTTAACGAAAAAATTCGTTTTTGAAAAACTCTTTTCTTTTTCAATCTAAACACTCCATACAATAGCGTTTTCCGCTATCCCCTTCGATAAAAGATATTCCCTTACCGCCATCGCCGTTTTCTTTTCCTCAATGGCAATCACTATTTTATCCGCAGTTCCCGGAATAATTTCATCCGGAACGCTGACCAAACCTTCCAAATCCTTTAACATTGCTGCTTTCGCATCATACCAGCCAACAATTTCATAATTTGAACGTTTCTTTAACTGCCGATGATAGCTTCTTCCTATATTGCCTGCCCCGTAAATGGCAATCCGGCGATATCCTCTGATCAGTCGGAACGGGAATGGGAACCTCTCCCCGTTTCCTTCCTGCAGCTTCTTCATTTTCCAAAACAGATATTCCTTGGCATCCCCGGACATAATATGACGGTATTCCTCTACTCTGGCACTCATATCGTCCTCCGCCATTTTATCTATGCCAAATTCCGGAAATACTGTATTTTTAACAAAATCATATGCCTTCTCAAAATTAGAAAGACTTCTCTGCTTCTCCACCAACGCTGCATAACTATTCAATATACTATTCAAAAAGCCGAGTTTTACAGTTTCATAACGTCCCCGCTCCTGCAATCCTGCTTTCAGATATCTTACAGGTGATATAATATCCTCTACATCGATCTCTGCCTCGCCAAATCCCTGCAGACTTGCGGGATTATTAATCCGGTGTGTCACCAGTTTTTCAAGAATCCAACTGATCCTGTCTGCCAGCGCCAGAGACATCTTATTAAAATACACGTCATTGCCTCGTTTTGAGGCTTGAAAAAAAAGCTCCTCCCGTTCAACAAACTCTTTCCGGTATAATTTATTGAACGGGTTCGCCGATGCAAACGTAAGGATATCATCCGGAATATCTTTGTATGAAATCGTTCCCTGTTCTTCAAATCCGCACAGACAGGATGTTCGCAGATAACCAATGGAATCTGTATATTCACATGTGACATTATCATAGTTGGCAATATCACAAACTACAATGTCGGAATGATATTTCTGAGCGGATGCAAGCATTTTGTACAGCATATCCTGTTCGCAAAAGTCATCCCCGTCAAAAAAGAGCAGATACTCTCCTTTCGCATATTTCATTCCGTTGTTCCTTGCTACGCCCGCATATTGATTAGATTGTCTGACCAGACTTACACGGCTGTCCTTTTTTACATATGCCTCAATTATTTCCGCCGTATTGTCTGTGGAGCCGTCATCGACGCAGATAATCTCAAAATCCGTATATGTCTGCTTGAGAAAAGAATCAAGACATTCTTCTATGTATTCTGAAATGTTGTAACAAGGTATAATTACAGAAATTATCGGCATTTTTCTTACTCCCATTTGGTTTCGATCGTTACATTTACACTTCATACAGAATATCTTCTAAAGACAAGATCGGGCAATTCAGTCTTTCCTCCAATTTTTCTGCAATCTCGCCAAAAAAAGTTATCGCTGTCACCACGACTGCATCCACTTCCTGTAGATTATCCTCCATGGTAACCATGTCTATTTCTTTGTTAATTCTGCTCGCCTTTTTATCAATTCCGTATTTTACACAGATCCTAGAATCTTTCAACTCATCCATCAGGGTTTCTCCTGCATAACTCATGCCATAAATAGCAATATTTTTATAATTATTTCGTTCAAAATACTCTGGCAGCGTTTTACCCTCCTGTCTTACCTTCACCCATTGATTCATCATCAAAAATAACGCCAAATGCTTATCCGACATCTGCTGCCACTTTTGAGCCTTGTTTTCCGATGCCCTTTTGACAACCGCTGCTCCCAGCCCAGCTCCTGCCAATGCCATTGTAATTCCAACCATACTTTTCTTCATGCCAGTCTCCTATTTTCTTAAAATCTTGTTATTTGTAAAATCCCTAAAGCTTTCCCAAACCACATATTTATATGATTGCAATGCATACCTTAATTGTACGCTACATCTGTTACCAAATAAAAACTTGGAAGATTGATCCTCTTTATGAAAAATATTAGTATCACTTACATACGTTTGCTGTAAACCTGCCCGCTTACACATAATATAAAGCAGGATTTCCTCTTCATAAAGAAATGTTCTACTGTACAAACCGTCATAAGTTTTAAAATATGACGGTGTAAGCATAAATGCACTGCCATGTAACACCTGTTCCCTTTTTCTCTTTTCCAACAGACGCTCCATATGATCTTCCAGAGCATTTATGCCATATAATACGCCCAGCAAATAAAAATAATATATTAAGGTTGCCGGAAATTCCGCATACACATAATACGGCTTTTGCCTTCTGCTGTTCCTTAAGACAATTTCGCTCCCAATCACGCCAATCTCTTTCCCATCATGTGATAGCAGCGTCTCAATATAATTCTCATCCAACATAACAGTATCGCTGTTGATCAAAAGCACAAAATCTGCTTGAAACCGTTTTCTGGCATACTGGATTCCAATGTTATTTCCTTTTGCAAATCCATAATTCTTCCTTGCTCTAATTACATGCACCAGACGATTATGGCAATATTTCTCCGTCAAGCTTTGAAATGACTCATTTGTTGAGCCATTGTCTACCACTAAAATCCGAAAAGTAATATTTTTCTGCAATAAAACGCTATCAATACAGGTTATGGTCTCTTGGTAATTCATATAATTTAAGATTACTACAACTATCTTTTTCATGTTGCTCTCCTTGGCGCATATGATACCATTGATTCAAAGATTCTATATAATTACGGGATGTCATCCCAATAATTGCAAAGTTTTCTGAAGATTATGCATAAATATCTCCATTGAAAAATTCTGCTCATATGTCTTCCGTGCATTTACCCCAATTTCTTTCAGACATTCTTGATGTTGGTAGCACCAAAGCATCAGTTCATTTAGTTCTTCAACATTTTCGCTATGGAACACAAACCCATTTTTTCCCTGTTTAATATATTCAGCTATACCTGTGTTATCTGAAACAATACAAACTTTTCCCATCATCATAGCTTCCACTGCAGCTATCGAAACCGTTTCCTGTCTTGAAGGCACAACCACAACGTCTAAAACCCCGTATAAAGCGTATATTTCCTGCGGTGTACGTTCTCCTAAAAGAATACAGTTGTTAATTTTGAAAGCGCGCCTGCTAATATCTATCCCAAATTCACCCGTAGTTTTCTTTCCTGCCAAAAAGAAAAAAGATTTTTCCAACGTCATATCCGGAAGCATTTCCACAGCCGACAAAAAAATATCCTGTCCCTTGCGGGCATAAATTCCGCCTACCAGCCCATATAAGAACCCCCTTCCGGGTAATTGACAGTGTTCTCTACAANCTTCAATGCNCAATGAAAGGNTAGACACCCTCNTTTGNGTGGTATAAAATTGAAAAAAGTGTTCTCTTGCCCGTTTACTAACAGCAAAAATTGTTATTGTATCCCTTTGAATTTCCTCAATGATTTCTTTCTCCCAAAATCTGACACATTCATACACATCTGGACATTCATGAATCCAAACAGCAACCTTACGCTTTTTTGAAAGTTTGATAGCCATACGTATCATCGGAAGTGAATTTACCAAAATAATATCATAATGATCTGTCCATAAAAGATTTTCCAATGATGCAGTTTTCAGTTCTTTGCAAATGATTACGTCAATACCATTTTTTATTGCTTCATTTATATATGTATTGTCTCCGCCATCTGCAGCAATGGTTACTGAATAACCCAATTGCATCGCTATTTTTGCAGTTCTTAAAGTTACGATCGGCACTCCACTAAATGCAAAAAAAACAGAAACAATCAATAATTTCTTCTTTTCTATTTGTTCATCTTTCTTAACACCGTTATATTTTTGTAACTTATGCGGAAATAGGCCAAAAAAGTCAGCATAATGAATCAACTTTTTTATACTATATCCCAACTGCAGCATCTGCTCCCTCATCCCCACAGCCGCATCGCTCATCAATACAATATAATCATAGTCCATTTGCGCCGCTTCCTGAGGCGTAGAAACCACTATTCCATCTATCGTCTTTCCATATAAATTTTTATTGTTATCTATGATTCCCAAAATTTCAACGCTGTCGGGAATTTCGTTCTTTCTTTTGTTATAGATATCTCCGCATCCAAAAATAATAATCTTCATCTAATTCCGATCTCCGATAACTATATATCCACTATATAGTATTCTTTTTCTCTCATCAAATACAGATCACGGCTCATTCCCTTCTGTCAGTAGCCGTCAGGAATAAAGCACGCTTACAAATGAAATAATATCATTCAATAAAATACCTTCTTTGATCAACTCTTCAATAATTTCGTTTTCATGCAACACACTCATAACGATAATTTTTTCTATTTTCCCATGTTTATATTGATTCACCAACTCATCCGGCAGGATAACCTCCCAATTATTAAACTTAAATTTAAATGCCTTTGCATTTTTATCGCAAATGATTCCCGATACACCAATACCCTCGTTTTGTTCTAAATCTTTTAAAAAAAGGGTAGTAAAATCGGATACTGCATATAATGCATAACTCTTGATACCTTCCGTATCCAAAAATTTTTTTACGCTCCATCCCTCAATTTTTCTCATTAAATAACGATAGAGTAACCTTTCATGAAAAATGCATTTCTTTTCATAACTGGCTCTCCCCTGTCCATATGATACTTCAGTTATTTGCGGAAAAATATCTTTATTCATCGGTTTTCTCCTCTTTATGCCATCTCTATCATATTTTTTAGACAGGATAGGGATCTCTCCCTTTCTTTTTCCAATATGGAGAAAATAAATGTATAATCCATTTGTAAATTCAATTGATCGGGACGTACATATCCCGATATTACTCTATCTTGAAGATGAAACATATCCACAAGATTTTCCTGTCGACATCTTCTCTTTTCCGGATAAAAGATATATAACGGTCTTTTAAAAAGCAGAGAGAATACTGCACCATGAAAAGAATTCGTTACAACCGCTTGTGCATTTTTCATATACCACAAAAATTCGCCAATTCCATCATCAAACATATTCCCGCCATCATTCACAAGCATTTGCCTTGCAACGAACATATCCTGAGAAAAAGTATGTTTAACCGATAACCCATATTTTCTTGCCAGGGCATTGACCGTCTCAATACTTTTCAGTACGCCATCCTGATTGCCATACCAAAAATAAAATAAATACCGTTCCTCCGCCCCGTCAGGCTTTTCCAGCAATGATTCATAATCATTTGAGTCCAACAGCATCGCCGGATCAAGCGTATATTCGCATTTCTTCCCTGAAAGTTCTGAAATAATCTTCTGATAACTTTTCTCTCTTAATGAAATTGCATAGAATTTCGTCAGGTATTCCTGAAATAATTTCCTGTCAATTTTATCAATATCCGTTCCTATACTTGCGGAATATGCCATCCTTTTTGCTTCACAACTTAAATTGGGCAGAAAATATTCATGATCAGCGGCTTCCGGAAGATCTGTATTCCATATCTGATCGCTTCCGACAATATATACGTCAAACATATTGCCCGTAACAGAATGGACCATCGGCGTGCTTATCCCGCAGTTCTCACTAAGAAATCGATTAAATTTTTCTCTTTTTTTCTTCTGTTTATCAGCCATACTATCATTGTGAAAAACGGGGTGACTGTATCCTTCCGGCACATAATTAATGATNTCGGCATNGCAANTTGAGAAACCATTAATTGTTTTATATAANNCATNAGCTTGCAAAACAGCACCATGATTCGTCGCATAATGAAAAGTAAGCATTCCTACTCTTTTCATAATTTTTTCCCTTTTACATATTATTTCTTCAAATAATTTTATTATTGATGATTTTTAAATTCCAAATAAGCATAACTTAGCCAATTATTTATATGTTCAAAATCTGTGATTCACATATCTAACAACTTATTTGCAACCTGAAATGCCGAACTAATATTCTGTATTGTAATTAAAACCACAATATTTTTTTTATCTTTTAGCACATCCGGTGATTGGCATATTATTCCAAATTCCAATTCTTTACCCCAATTATTTTCATTGCTGTCTATAACACAGCTTATTAAAAACATTTCCCTTAATACTGATATATATTGATGAAAGCACTTTCCCGCCCCCCATAAAATAATCTCATTAATCTTTTTTCCGTTAAATCTCTCAGGCATAGTGATAGCAGCACATTTTTTTACGGCCTCTCTCAATCCTTTCTCCCTGATTATTTTATCAAACGTGTACCATTGGGGATATCTTTCATGGGAGGTGTAATATCTGGGGCTATAATAAAGTGCATAATCTGTATTTGTTCTTTTCAAAAAAAATTGCTTCCGATTCAGATAATCTAATAATTTATTTCCCTTTTCGTTTTGTACAAAGATTAATGACACCCCGTTTTGATTATACTCATCCATACCTGGTCTGCATCCCCAATAATCGGCTACCATCAAGTCTCCTCTATGCTCTTTAAATTTACAATCATAACAGCATTTCCTTTTATAATTCAAAAATGCAAAACCATAATCAGAACCATAAAAGGGCTGGATATGCTCCTTTCCATTTTCAAATCCAGCATAAATATACAACGGAATCCATCCCTCTTTTTTGTACCTGACACTAAAAGCAATTACCTTTGAATCATATATTTTTTCAATATTTGACACATATTCTTGATGTACAATTTCATTAGTTACACCATCACAAAGCAATTCAATAGTAAACAATTTATCTGTGTCTACACCTTCTTTTTCGGCAAATATTTTTAGTGCCGTAATATCACATCCCAATCCGGTAAACAAAATTGTCCGCCCGTGATTTAATTCGGATATGGCATCTTTATATACTGATACTGCTTCCCCATCTTTTATTAATACTTTATTAACATATACATACTTACTTCCTTTAAATTTTTGCAATTCGTCTTCATTTTCAGCCCGTTCATATGTAGCCGAATAAAAGTCTTTAGAATACGCTGCGCCATATACAATCCCGCCTCGCTTTATTACTTCTTCTGCTATTGCAGTTGCCGCGCCGCCAGAAGACGATTCCTTTACTTTTTTTCCTTCAAAATAATAACCTGCATATGCGTCCATTTATAGAACCTCCCCAAACTTTAGAGCCTGCATTTTATATAATGGGATAACTTCTTGCAAATGCTCACGTATTACGTCTTCATTCTTCAATATAAATTCAAATTTCTTTTGCAATTCCGTTCCATCCTTCATTTCGCACAAAGGAAGTATATAGGGAGCAGAATCTTCAAATAAATCTTTTGCTATACCAACTGATTTTACCGAATAACTAACCACTAAAGTTGGTACACATGTTGAATAAGCAGCTATTGATGCATGGGTTCTCGCAGTTACTAAAAAGTTAAGCTTGGAAATCAAATATTTGATCTGCATCGTATTTAAAAGTTCAGTTTTCATTAGAATAACACGTTTTTCTTTTTCATATAATTTATAAATTTTCCCAAGAGCCTCCAGATCAAATCCATTATTCACAATATGCTGTACCAAAAAAATCTTATAATCTGTCTGTTCTAGAATATAATTTATGAGATTAAAATAGGATAATAAAATTTTTTCTTCACTTGCCCCATACTTTCCGCTTAGGATTAAATTACTAATATTTATTCCTATCATTTTTCCCTGTTCAAATCCTGCTGGCAAATTACACTTTTCCATTGGCATAATAAAAGCAGGGTCAGGATATAAACCCACCCTATCTTTTCCAAACTTGTTTATAAATAAATTATATGTTAATGATTCTCTCGCAGTAATATAGGAAAATCTTTTTAAATCATTATATGTGCTTTCTATAAAATTAGTTTGATTTAAAGAACAGTCATAGATAATTGTTTTTCCTCTTGTTTCGCAAAACAACCTTGTATTAATCTCCGTCAGCCTTCGGTTGCCATTTGGGCCATCAAAATTATCAGCACCAGTTACTAAAACAATGTCAGCCTCTCTTGCAGCAGATAACAAATAACTTATTTCTCCCGTGGCATCATATCTTGGTATAATGCAATCTACATCCAAAACATCCTTTAAAATCTCGCCCTCTTCACCGGTTGATACAGTTATAAAGCTGTCAGGTTTCCAATATCTACAAATCATAACAATACTTCTTAACACTGCTTCAGAGCCACGATTATATAATAAACTATGAATTGTTATTAATATTTTTACTTTTCTCGCCATTATGGTCAACCTACACGCTATTTATAGAATCATTCCATATCAGCATGCCATTTTCTCCTTCCGCCTGATTAATACCTATTTTAATACCACATTCTTTTTTTATTATATTTAAAAAATCAGTTAATTCAAAACACTCGTCTTCATGCAAAGGGACAAATTTATTATGTGGCAGACTTTGCAATTCAAAAAATTTTCTTAATTCATCTTTGTCTATTTCTAATACTGTCCTAAACTCTTCCTTTCCATGCTTATTTACGGAAAGATGGCCACTATCCGTTAAGCGGACTATTTTATCTGAACAGTCATATATCCAATATTTTTCATGGTCTTTTCTTATCTTCTCCAAATCGCTTGCAGAAGTAGAATATATATATTCATTTGTAAGCAAATATAATCTATTTTTGTCATATACGATTCCACGTATTAAATCATCATCTTTATCTATATGAAAATCAAATCTATCAAGATTTTCACCATCTTCTTTTCCATCCCAAATTGTAACTATTACGCCCTGCTTCCGCGCCATTCAAATTCGTTCTCCATCCCATGTAATACCGGAATATCCACTTTTTTCATTCCCTATTTTAATTAATTTATGATCTCCAGATTGTATGTCAAATTTCATAATATAATTCATTTTACATGATGCCATATAAAAACAAGTACCAATCTGTACATAATCATTTCTGAAATAGGCACTTTCATCATTGTAGCAATTTTCATCCAATTCTTTCATAACATCATCGATATATTCGACAGCTTCTGTCTTAATATCTAAACAAACTATTGATGGATACCTGCATCCAATCAGATAAACCTTACTATTATATTGCATTGCTTGATAAAACTTAAATTTTATATTCTCTCCATTCCTTAAACTAATACTTTTCCATCCACCATCCTTTAAGTCCTTTATCCAAATTTTTTTTGCATTTAATGGTACAAAGATAATTTTATTTTCACACATAATCATCTTTGATACTAAATATTTCTCCAAAATCCCTTCATCAGGAATGGATTCTTTAAATCTCACTTTTTTTGTAATCTTATCAATTTGGAATATAGCATTATGATTATTGGTCACAAAAAAGAAGCTATTTTCTAGTTCAAGAACATGGTAAGTGCTTAAAACTATTTTTCTTGACATATCTTATATGCTCCATTATATAAAATGCGGCATCCATACAAACTTTATATTTGTATGGACTGCCGCAAATTTACAATTTGATTTAATTAGCAGCAACGACAGGAACTTCTACCTTCGTTTCGCCAAATGTCAACACATACTTTCCACCAACATATGTTGAACCAACTAATACATCCTTCACAATTGTAAATGTTCCATTAGCAGCTGCGTAGGTATATTGTGTTCCACTAGCCATTGCAACTACTGTATTATCCGGTTTAACAAGTTCAACCTTAGTCAAAGTTGCTCCTTCAGGAAGATTTGAAATAACCACAGATTTTGTAGTAGCGCTAAGAGCATTCGGAGTTACAGAAGGTCCTGCTTCCGGATCCGTCCAACTCCAAGTAACCTGAAGCGTAGGTGCTGTCAAACCTTCTGCGGATGCCTTGCTAGCTGCACCTGTTANNCTGATGGTAGTTGTGTTCCAACCAGNAGCATCAGCTTTGGGTGCATATTTATANACCTCATCCTNTGCATCCCAAGTTGTCTCAAAGTTTGCCGGAACTCCAGCNATAGTAACTACTTTCGAAACCGTATCATTTGCCAATACAGCCACTGGATCTTCAGAGCCAACCTGTAATGCAAGATACAGCTGCGGTTGAGAAACGGTAGCTGCCGGTACAGCAGATACAAGTTCAACATCTGTTTCTGTCGCTACTACCTTTACCTCCACATTAAGCGTCACGTCTGCACTACTCTGGCTTGATACGGTAAGCACCTGGCTTGTATTCTCATACTTATTTTCTCCGGTCATGAAATAAACGCCAGTATCAGCACCTTTTTCCGGGAACGTTGCTGTACCATACTTTGCACCATTTGTCTCCTGAACCAGACGTTCCAAGTCCATTGTGTATGCAAACGGTGTCGCACCATCAGCCACTGTGGGAAGAACAACCGATGTCACATGCTTGTTTACATGTCCCTCTGAAGTACCGTTACCGGACGTGCCCCCATTATTAGCTGATGTAGTGGTATCAGCGGCGAATGCTGTTACAACATTGCCAAGAATCAGGGTTGCTGTAAGAGCAGCCGCTACAATTTTCTTAAATTTGTTCATAACCTTTTCCTCCTTGATTTGTTATGTTTTTTGTCACGCTGTCTCAGCATGACTCCTCAATTATTGCTCCACGATGATCGTAATGCCGATTCGAAGCGTACTCAGACTATTCTGGTTCTCATCCACAAGATGGTAAATCAGTACACAATCATAAGTTCCTGCTTCCAGCGGCGTATCAAGAGCAATGTTTTCAAATTCTCCTCCTCTTGGAATCACCGGAGACTCCAGTATCGGTGTACTCTCGTCTTCTGCCAGAAACACATCGAAATACACATCGTTTGTGTTCCCCGCATCATTCGCTACATAAGCATCCTCTGATACCCCATCCCCTGTCTGGAAATGCCACGTTGTCGTCATCTGCGCATTGTAATATCCAGGAGCGACATATTCCTGATTGATCATTTCCTCTGCCACTTCCTCTGCATTTTCTTTGGTTACTACTACATTGCGCCTTGTTGTCTCCTCCTGCACATCATCACTTTCCTGCCTTGTCAGTAGCACGATGATTACAATCAAAAGAACTACAATAATGACTGCACATACGGCAAAGACTGCTTTTATTCCTCCTTCCTTCTCATTCTTCTCTGCACGTTCCTCTGACATTTCCGTTTCCTCCTTGAAGAATCTATAATCATCAGCGTTATTGTCTGATAATTATCTATATGACATCTGCACTTATCTTATTGTAAATAATATGTATTTGCTATGCAAATGAGCTACATGGCTTATCTGCCTTTCACAAAGCACAGTAGTATTTAATAAGATATATGCACACTAAAATATTTACTAACCATATCGATTATAAAAGGCTCAGTAATTGTTCTATGTGCCTTATATGTTTTATATCGAAATTATCTTACCATATCTTAACAAAAACTTCAATCTTTTTGAAATAAAATGATTGGCTTCCTTCAAGCATATACCATCATCTGCCAACAGCCTTTTCCGATTCCCTCATACATCCACATTCTGTATCAGCACCGGTATTCCCGCTTTCCTGCACAGCTCCACCAAAGAACTTGGATCCCCGTAATATCCGTCGCTCATTGCCAACGCCCGTTCGAGATCCGGACTGTCGTCATAGATTCCCCAGCCTGCTTCCCTGTATTGTTCCACCAGCTTCCTGTATTCCTCATAAAGCTGCGGTCTCAAGGATGTCAGCGTTGCCTCCGTCAGCGGATGCGGCCTCCACCACAGGGCTACGTCTTCTTTCTGTTCCTTAAATACCTGAAACACCCTCTGTATTTTCCGTATCAGATCCTCACCATGGGTCAGAAACGATGTTACGGACGTATTATACAGGATAATCTTTTTCTGTTCGCCGGAATCATTGCTTATGATCTCAGTCCACATTTCAGGAATTTCAATATTCTCCCTCTTCCTACCGACCATCTTATCAAACTTTGGCGATCCGCTTCCGTCGATCTTATTCTCCCAGTACTTCCGGATTTCTTTTTCATTTTGACCATCCGAACCTTCCGTCATCTGTTCCGTCAACGTATTAATATAGATCTGCCGCATATCCTCCGACTGCACGATCACCTTATCCGCATGAAATACGCCCGGAATCATCCATAAATGCTCCACCTTTTTTATAGCTTCCCGATCCTCCGGATCAATTTCTTTCAATACAAAATAAGGGATATAGACCAGTTTGTCCGTGTATTTTTTCAGATTTTCCGAATAAAAGAAGGGATGGACGCTAGTTATATAATTCGCCGCATCATAGGCATTGTGGATATATATTATATCCGGTCCGCGACCTGCAAAGTCATATTGGTCATACTTTGTAACAGGAACATAGTCAGGATACAGATCCCCTTCGTAATGTTCCTCCCGGAAGCTTCCGTCCGGATTCTTATCATAATACGGAATCGGAATCACATATGTGTCCGTATTTTCATCCGCTGCTGCTGCTTTCCACACGCTTTCCAGCGAATCCCACATAGACGCCTTATACGGAAGAAATACAACCTCTTTCTTATCATCCGGCACCTCATTCCGAATCCGATTCTGCAGATCCGTAAGCTGCATCTGAACTCTCTTTGCCAGCTTCCGACATGTATTTTCATCAGTCAGGCTTTCACTCATCTGATAGATATTTTCGCAGTAATCCTCCAGCAGATGCACAACAGCAGCATACTGCTCCCCCATAACCTCCAAAGACGTCCCAATCTGCATAGCCGCATCCTGACACTGAACAAGCATTTCTGACAGTCCCTGCAGGTTCTTATGCCCTCCACCCAGCAGGGCGTTATTCGCTTTCTCCATCGTAGCGGCAATAGCCAGCATCTCCTTCTTTTTCATCTTTCCGATTCCCATATCCTTCCCAACACCCTGGCTGATTCTAAAATGCTACAGTCGAATTCCATATTGAAGTAATCTTATCATATCCCAACACAGACTTCAATCTTTTCCGGCATACTTCAAGTTTCTCCATTGTAGAATTACATAAAAAAACAATGCAGGCATTTATCACGCCTGCACTGTCTTTCACGTTTTCTTAGAAATTCTCCTGTACCCTGACCAGATCCACCAGATGATAAAATTCTTCCTTATATTCATCATCCAGATCGATATCATCCAGCATATTCAGGATATCTTCATAGCTTCCATCCCCAAGATATTCGCTGCCGCGCAGTGCCATGGAGAACTCCGCAACGGCTGCCGCAAATACAAAGTCGTCAGAAGGCTTCTCCGTATAGTCATCTGCACCGATCGGATATTCCAACAGCTTTGAGCCGCCCCCGTCAGGCTCTTTATAGCGGATGCTCAATGTCATCCACTCATCGCTGTTTAACGCCAGTTCACTCAGCTGCGTATTCTGGTATCTTAATTCATTACCGTTTCTCTCCGCATTGTCACATGTAATGATCTCATACACTACGGTAACGCTGTGTCCCGCACCGATCTCTCCGGCATCCTTTTCATCATTGTCAAANTCCTCNNCNNCCATCATCNTGTNCTCATAACCNATCAGACGGTNCTCTGCTACAACGGCAGGATTAAATTCGATCTGAAGTTTTACATCCCTTGCTACGGTAACCAGCGTAGCGCCCATTTCTTCCACAAGCACCTTTCTTGCCTCGGAAAGGCTGTCAATGTAAGCATAATTTCCATTGCCGTAATCCGCCAGAGTTTCCATTCTGGTATCACTGTAATTGCCCATGCCGAACCCAAGGACGGAAAGGAATACTCCGCTTTCCCTTTTCTCCTCCACCAGGTCATGCAGNTCGCTCTGGCTNGTAATGCCTNCNTTCAGANCCCCGTCTGTGGCAAGGATAATCCTGTTGTTACCGCCTTTGATAAAATATTTTTCCGCCAGGGCATATGCCGTCATGATGCCTTCACCGCCATTGGTTGAACCGGCGGCTTCAAGTCCGTTCAATGCATCTAAGATCGTATCCTTCTCACTGCCCGGAACACCTTCCAGCACCACTTCATTATAACTTGCGTAAGTGACGATGGACACCCTGTCCTTCTCCCCCAGATTATCAACGAGCAATCCAAATGCCTGCTTTAATAGCGGCAGCTTATTTTCATCATACATGGAACCGGACACATCGATCAGAAAGACAAGATTAGAGTCCGGCGCATCGGAAAAATCAATTGCTTCGGTCTGAAGTCCCAGCACAAGAAGCTCCGCATTTTCATTCCACGGGCACTGGCTGATCGTTGCCGTCACGCCAAAGGGCTCGCCCTTCTTTGGTCCGTTATAGTTATAAGAAAAATAATTGAGCATCTCCTCTGTCCGCACTGCTCCGGAGGGGATCTCCGCCGCCGTATATCCGTTCGTGATCATCCGCCGCAGGTTCGCATAAGAGGCGGTATCCACATCTGCAGAGAAAGTCGACAACGGACTTAATGCAACGGACATATAGGGGTTTTCTTCCAGTGTGCTGTATTCTTCCGTATTAAAAGGAATCTCCTCGTATCCGTAATCGTAATAGGCTTCCGCCGCTGCCATCGGCGCCTCCATTGCAAAGCCGTTCACGGAATCATACGCCACATCAGCTGTTGCCTCTGTCTCCCACATTGCCGGATCGCATCCACCGTCATCTGCTGCGTCGGCATCACCGCCAGCTCCCTGAGCCGCTGTCTCCTGCCGGGAATGCTCCCTGCCTGAATCGTTGTTTTCGGACGTCCCGCTGCCGCATCCGGCAAGCATGCCCACCGCAAGAACCCCTGCCATGAACAACGACATTAATCTTGCAATCATTTTCTTTTTCATAATACGATCCTCCCAATCTCAATCTATAGGCTATCTGCTCCAGCCTTCTATCATAGATACGGACGGGAGGGTTCCATTTTTTGGTATTTTATAATTTTTTAAATTAATTTTTTATGATCTCAAAGACAATATACATTTCTTCTCCATACAATTCTTCCTTCCCCGCATCTATCCCATAACTTTCAAGCGTTTCACCAGAACCGTATAAAGATAAGATATACTTTTCTCCCCGTCGGAAGGAAGCATCAGCACAGTCTCCCTGCGCCTCACCTTCTCCGGCACAGCGAAAATATATCCTCATTCCCTTTTCAAAATCATTGACCCCATTCTGCAGAACCACCGCGTAGAAGATTTCACCTTCTTCCGTCAGAATACGTTCTAAAATCTGAACTTCTACCTGATATAGATCCGGTATTTCTTCCGAATTTATCTCGTCTGCCTCCGGTTCCGACTCTGCAACTGACGAAACATCGTTTGTAGGTGCGTAATCAGCACTACCGTCTTGCGTCATAAGATTCTCTGCCGCCTGCTCCGTACAGCCGGCTTTCTCAGATTCCCCATTTTCATCAAACTGCGGAGCGGCAGTGGCCGTCTCTCCCAAAGGAATGCCATCATAATACCCATCCTCAGCATCGCAATACATATCAGGATCATCCGCCGTTCCCATAGTGCCGCCGTCATCTGCGCATCCTGCCGCTTCATTCATCATTTGGCTCCCATCGCTTGCTTTTTTGCCTCTGGGAAGGAAAAGTACGGGAAGCGCAGCAATCACAAAAAGAAGTGCCGCCGCCACAGCAATCACCGCCGGCATCCATCTGGTATGAAAATGTCTTCTGCGTCTGGCAGTTACAGCCTCCTCCTTGTTTACTGTCCCTGATACGGACGCTTCCGTTTCTTCCGAAACCACCGGCATGACTGCCGCGGATTTTGGAAGCTGCGCCTCAATACGGTCCCAAAGGTCCGGCAGTTGAGAGTCGATCATCTGACGATATTCTTCTTCAAAATTCTTACTCATATCCGCACCTCCTTAACCGCTTGATTCCTTCCTGATAACGCCATGTCACCGTCCCCATAGGGATATCCAGCAGTTCGGCGATCTCCTTAAATGTCATTTCTCCTAAAACCTTCATATCTATGATACGCCGCTCCTCCGGTTTTAGCTTCTCCAAAGCGTCCTTCAGGCTTATCTTTGATACCACCTGTTCTTCCGGCGTCGCCGCATGGCTCTCAGATCCGTTCCCCATGCCGTCTTTTCTGACATTCTTTTCTGCTCCGTTATCTGTCCCTACGTCCGTTTCACCGCCGGCGACCGTTCCGGATTTTATCCCGTAGATCATCTGTTCCGGATCCTCCATCGGAACCTCCCGGCGGCACCTTCTCAAATGATCCACCGCCATATTTCTTGCAATTGTGGCAAGATATCCTTTATGCCCATTGCCGGGACGATATTTTGGTGCAAAAGACCATAATTTCACAAAGAAATCGCTGGTGATATCTTCAGCGGTTTCCTTATTTCCTACAATTCCATAGACCACACGGTAGATATACGGCAGATATTCCACATAGATATCCTTCAGTCCCATCTGATCTCCCTGGCATATTCTTTTCATACAACCTTCGAATTCAGCCTCTGTCACATTGTTCCTCTCTGCCTCTCCAATATAGGTACGATTGAGCGGCACTGTTTTTATGGTATCTTTTTAATTTTTCATATTTTAACACAAAAACAAACGACCTCACAATGGTCATTCAGTTCTTCGATTCAGTTCTTCTCGCAAACTTATGATTTCTTCAGTAAGTTTTGCAATTTCATCCGCTTGCTTTGTGATTTCATCCGCTTGCTTTGTGACCTCTTGCTTCAAATTATAATTTTCCTCTATGATTTTTATACGCATTCCGCCCACCTCCTGATCGTTTTTTACCGTCTCAACCATTCTGTGAATCTCACGCAATTCCTCATTTACCGCATTCTCATAGGTTGTTTCTTCCATATAATGAAGCATCTGTTTTAACGCCGCGCTGGGAATCCCCGCGGTTCCTTTTGCTGTTTCTTTCCTGAAATGTTTTTCTTTCATACTAAAACCCTACCTTTCCGTAATCTGCGAATTTGTGCCACAGGCACAAATTGCGATTGAAAAATCTTTGATTTTTCAATTTACTCCTTTCGTATTTAGCGGAAAGAAGTTCCTATANGATATAGAAAACATTTCCTATCACGCCANTCACCGNAATCCGCTATATNTTGTTTATTCATACAGGGATTGTCAGCCGAAATNNCAGATATCACATCATTAGATGTTTCCCAGATATGTAGCGTCATTGTAACAGATGTTACAATGTGTGTCAAGCAAATCGAATCTGCTTTGATTGACTATTTTCAGAAATATGGTATCATACNNTCAATGACAATCCTGTTGCGAAGCAGGCTGTCATAGGCGCTGATACACAAACATGAAAGGACATGCAGTATGGAAATTGAACGCAAATTTTTGATCAAGAAACTTCCTGAAAACTTAAACGAATATCCGTTCCACATCATTGAACAGGCGTACCTGTGTACCGATCCGGTGGTCAGAGTCCGCAGGCAGGATGATGAATATTATATGACATATAAAGGAAAAGGCCTCCTCGCGAGAGAAGAGGCCAATCTGCCGCTGAATCAGTCCGCTTATGAACATTTAAAAGAAAAAGCGGACGGCAATATCATTTCCAAAACACGCTATCTGATCCCCGACCCTGACGGCGTCCATACCATCGAGCTGGATGTATTTGACAAACCATTTGCCCCGCTGGTCTTAGCGGAGGTAGAATTTGAAAGCATGGAAGCCGCTGACGCTTATCAGATGCCCGGCTGGTTCAAGGAAGACGTCACCGATCAGCCTGCCTATCATAACAGTAATATGAGTAAACGCTCCCTTTAATCGTCTACACGTTTATACAATTTACACATCTCATAGATCTTTTCAGCCAGAGCTGACGTATAGACATCCTCTTTCATCCGCCAGTCCCAGTTATTGCCAAGGGTGGAAGGGGTATTGATCCGCCCCTCGCTTCCAAGAGAGAGGTAATCCTGCATCGGAATGATCGCCGTATCCGCAACGCTTGCCATGGCAAGCCGGATCATATCCCAGTTGATCTTCGACGGTCTGCTGTTATTCAGATACTTCCGCGCATACGCCTTATCCGTCCTTTTTAACGACTTAAACCAGCCAAGGGTCGTATCGTTGTCATGCGTACCGGTATAGACGACGCAGTTTTTATCATAATTATGCGGCAGGTAATCATTATCTTCATTGGAATCAAAAGCAAATTCCAAGATCTTCATACCCGGATAGCCGGTCTTTTTCACCAGCCTTTTCACACCGGGTGTCAGAAATCCAAGATCTTCCGCAATGATCGGATATTTTCCAAGTTTCTGTTTCATTGTTTGAAAAAGATCATAACCGGGACCTTTTACCCAATGACCAAATTCCGCTGTCTTATCTCCGTAAGGGATAGAGTAATACTCATCAAATCCTCTAAAATGGTCGATACGGACAACGTCATACATGGCAAAACACTGCTCCAGACGTCTCATCCACCATGCATAGCCTGTTTCCTTGTGGTAATCCCATCGGTAAAGGGGATTGCCCCAAAGCTGCCCAGTCTTGGAAAAATAATCCGGCGGGCAGCCAGCCACAGCGATAGGAATATGCTTCTCATCCAGCAGAAACATCTCCGGATTCGCCCATGTATCCGCGCTGTCAAGCGCAACATAAATGGGGATATCCCCAATGATATATACCCCTTTTTGATTAGCGTATTGCTTTAACTCAAACCACTGAGAGAAAAACAGATACTGCATGAACTTCTGGAACTCTATCTCTTCCTGATATTCCGGATCGTTTCTGTATCTCCTTACCGCAGTCTCCGTATGAAGTCTGATATCTTCCGGCCATGTCATAAAGCCCCTGCCTTGATGCGCTGTCTTAAGCGCCATGAACAGGGCGTAATCCTCCAGCCAGAAGCTGTTCTTCTCCACAAATTCCAGATACTTTTCGTTTTTCTCTTTTTCGGCGCAGCCGCTTCTTTGAAAGGCTTTTTTTAAGAGTTTAAATCTGCCGCGGTAGATCTTCTCATAAATAATCTTTTCTCTATTGTGNCCAAAATCAACCTCNTCACATTCTTCTTTTTTCAGCCATCCATATTCGATCAGCTTTTCCAGATCAATAAAATACGGGTTGCCCGCAAATGTGGAAAANGACTGGTACGGTGANTCTCCATANCCGGTAGGTCCCAAAGGCAGAACCTGCCAGTAATACTGACCGGCNGCCGCCAGAAAATCCACAAATTCNTAAGCTTCCTTTGAAAATGATCCAATCCCGTAAGCAGATGGCAGACTTGATATCGGAAGTAAGATTCCACTTNTTCTCATATTGCNTGNTTCCTTTCTANAGGTTTGGCGCCTCCGNGAGGTCGCCATCCATTTTGCCCTGATTACCGTTTACTGCTTCTATTTCAATTTCCAAATATCCCTGTTATACTCTGCAATCGTCCGGTCAGATGAGAAGAATCCCGCCTTTGCAATATTAACCAGCATCATCTTCTTCCACTTGGAACGATTCTCATAAGTCTTAAGGGCTTTATCCTTTACCCTGATATATTCCTTCAGGTCTAACAGCGTCATAAACCAGTCTTTATTCAGCAGCTCATTGTACAGCCGCTCCAATGACTTTTTATTGCCCGCTTTTAATGCCTGTTCACCGATGATAAAATCTACCGCTTCACGGATCACAGGGTCCTTTTCATAAAACTTGCGGGATACATAATCTGCCTTTTCGTAATGCCTGATGACCGTATCCGCATCCTTACCGAAGATGAATATATTATCGTCCCCTACCAGCTCGTGGATCTCCACATTGGCGCCGTCGTCAGTTCCAAGCGTCACCGCGCCGTTTAACATGAATTTCATATTGCCGGTGCCGGAAGCTTCCTTGCTTGCCAGGGAGATCTGCTCTGAGATATCGCACGCCGGAATCAGCTTCTCCGCGTAAGAGACATTATAATTCTCTACAAATAACACCTGCATGTACTGATTGACCTCAGGATCCTCATTGATGATCTTCTGCATCACCAGAAGCAGATGGATGACATCCTGCGCAATGATATAAGCAGGCGCTGCTTTTGCACCGAAGATAAAAGTAATCGGACGCTCCGGCTTTTTCCCCGCCTTGATCTCCAGATACTTATGGATGATATACAGCGCATTCATCTGCTGGCGCTTATATTCATGCATACGCTTGATCTGGATGTCAAAGATGGAATCGGGATTCAGCGCCACCTTCTCATGCTTCTTTACATAATCACAGAGCTGAAGCTTCTTCTGCATTTTAATAGCCTCCAGTTGATCCAGAACCTTTCTGTTTCCCTTATATTCCAGCAGCTTTTCCAGTTCCTTTGCATCTGTCTTATAACCGTCGCCAATGAGCGAAGTGAGATAATCGGCCAGCTCATGGTTGCAGGAAAGAAGCCAGCGGCGGAAGGTAATGCCGTTGGTCTTATTGTTAAATTTCTTCGGATAGATCTTATAAAAAGGTGCAAGCTCCGTCTGCTTTAAGATCTCGGTATGGATCGCTGCCACGCCGTTCACT
>WFLX010087511.1_pt1 | contig 27978 bp, 23 predicted proteins | sample 4967041 | NCBI WGS metagenome assembly WFLX01 (sample SAMN12857096, study PRJNA449069) | gut metagenome | isolation source: stool from male and female vole | host: Microtus ochrogaster | place: USA:Florida | collected 2017
GATAGAATCCCGTCAAAATACTTAAACGAACACCTTGACCGGTTACGCACTTCAACCGCCGCATCCTTTACCCCGTTTCCATTTACATCCTCTACATGAAGCTGTATCGTATATTCCTCCGTCTCATCCGTTTCTTTATATTGTACGACAGCCTCAATCACATCAGCGGCATTTAAAACATGGACTCCATTAATATCCTGGGCAGTATTTATGATGATCTGTTTCAGATCGGCAGCGCTGATATCAGGATAGACATTATAGGCAAGTCCCGCCACCCCCGACACATGCGGCGCAGCCATGGATGTCCCGCTTAATCTTCCGTAATTAATATTTTCATCCTCACGCAGCCTCTCATGATTAAGTTGGGCACATCCCGTCAGATAGGTACTGTATATATATCTTCCAGGGGCATAGATATCAACCCTGTCTCCGCCATTACTAAACCCAGAGATTGGATAAACTCCGTTTTTATCATAATCTACGGAACCTACGCAGAGTATATGGTGGTAACAGGGGCTATCCTTAGAAATATAAGCAAATATACTGTTATATATTGCATCAACATTTCCGGAAGCATTAAAGCTGACTGCTAACTTAATTCCCAAAGTTTCAACAGCCTTTTCATCCCTAGCGATTTCTTTTTCCGCATCTTCCACCATAATATATCCAGCTATATATTTATCAGTCGGATTACATTTATAATATGTTTTATCATTGCCGTTTCCCGCTGCCACAACAATTAAAAAATCATATCCGTTTTCCAGCAGTTGACCAAGGAACTCCTCCATGTATCCGGACTGTACATCCAGATACTCAATCGCCCATCTTTTTCCGTCTCCTGTATCCACGGAAGCCGCATATGCCAAACCATCCCAGATTCCCATACTGTAATTAATTACCTTGACATTGTTTGTGATCAGCACACCAAAACCACATTCCGCCTCAAATGTAGTATGTACTCTCTCACCAATCTTATTTTCCGGCATAGTATATTCAGGTCCATGCGCAGCATATCCATACAACTCGTTTTTAATGCAGATGCCATTGATGCCAGTACCGTTGTTAAACTCTGCGCACATGGTTCCTGCCACATGCGTGCCATGTGCCAATTGCCGGCTTTCCTCTCTACCCAACNGGTCTTCAAACGCNTCCTTCAAGCCTATGTGCATCCCGTGATCCGGGCAATTGGAATGATCAACACATTCATACTGTGTAAAATTATTCCATGTGCACACAAAATTATCATCCAGATCCTCATGCCATTCGTCAAACGCAGTATCATAGATCCCCATCCTGACTGTAGTCAGGTGGTCTGTCGTAATACTCGACGTGGAAGCATATTTGCTGCTGATCACTCCCGCATTTACTAATGCACCCACATAATCGATAGCATCCAGTCCCCAGTTATGACCTTTCGGAAAATTTGTATTCAGATCGCCATGGGCTGCATTTCCCGACTCAGACCACGGATCCGTTGTTTGGAACTCCGCCTCCTCCAGCCACAGGTAATTCAGTCCGATATGCCTGACCCATGACTGCACACCGATCCGCTCCGTCAGCTCCTGCAGATCCGTCATATCCGTTTCCTGATACATCTCCACTTGATAATCATTGGTGGCTTCGATATACCCTACGATCCGTGCGCCGTACTGCGCAAGATATGCCTCCACCTCCGCAAAATTCACTGTATCATCAGCGGATAACAGGAACTGGTTCCTGATACAGGGCAGCCCGTCGGGAGCGGTGACCACATCGCTTTCATAAGCAGTCTTGTAATAGATCTCCCCGCTGTCCCCGCCTGTGGAAAGATGGTTGATCATCCCCTCCGGTATCTCATTGCCGGAAANGTCATTATCTGAAACGTTATTATCCGAAGGCGTTGATCCGCCCTCCCCGGACGGAANNATCTGCCTGACCGTAACATTTTCCAGCAGTTCTCCCTCCGTTCCCGGGATTCCAGACAGACGCATCCCTGCCACAGCCGTCTTCCCCGCCGGGATATTCTGGGCATAAGAGGCATTTCGCAGGACGTAATGCCCCGCCTCATAAGAAACCAGATCCGCGTTCCACAACTCCTCCATCTGCATCCGGGAATCAAACTCCAGAATCCAGTCCTCGATCGTCTCCTCTGATGTATTTTCAATCATAAGCTGCACTACTGCGCCGCTCTCCCACATATCACTGACCAGACAGCTGACGGTAAAGCTGTCGCTCTCCACTGCTTTCTCAATGGAAGATACGGCATATTCCTCCGGAACGTCCGCCGTCCCTGNGTAGCANGCCGTATAGCCAAAGAACACACTGCCGCCCNCAGGGATATCCTGGTTATACACTTTATTGCGCAACAGATACCTACCNTCTCCGTCGCTCAATATCTCCGCATTATAAAGATCCTTTATGCTGTCCTGCGTCTCAAACAGGATTCCCCAGTTATGTATCGTCTCCTCCGACGTATTGTACACTGTCACGCACAGGTTATAACCGCCTTCCCAAGACGAAGTCACGGTTGCATCAACCACATAGCCTTCTCCCGTATAACTCCTGTCCTCCGGTACGCCGACCTGCGCCTCTGTTTCCAGCGCATCAATCTGTTCCCCTATTTCCGATGCGCTGACCTGTCCCTCTATTTCCGATGCACTGACCTGTGCCTCCGACTCCGGCACGCCCTCAGCGGCATACACTGACGGCATATCCGAAAACAAGATTCCTGCCATAAGTACCATAACCATAAGCGAAGCGGTCCGTTGTCTCCATGATGATTTTATCTTTTGCTGATTCATTCTACGCTTCCCCCTTTTTAATAAATATATCAACAAACATAAATTTCTAATTTATATTCTATCAAAAAATAGTTTTTTTTACTATATTATATTTATTAATTGTAAACGAAAGCTAAAACAAGAAAATAAGAACAGATGATTGGGAAACTAAAAATTAAAAAAAACGATTAGGAAAAATCATTTGACAATCGGAAAGCAGTATGATAATCTATTATTCGGACATAAAGTCCTTGTGCGCGTAGCTCAGCTGGATAGAGCGTCTGGCTACGGACCAGAAGGTCGTGGGTTCGAATCCTGTCGCGCACGCTAAGAAACCTGACTATGCGGTCAGGTTTTTTATTGTCTTCATTAAATTTGAATTATCTTGATTTCTCTATGGTCAAAGACGGGCATATCTGATATAATTATCATCAGAAGGTATTTTTCAATTCACCCATTGTAAGATGGTGTGCAATTAACTAAAACAATCAGCATAAAATGAAAGGTGGGTAACAACGAATGGCAGAAAACGCGTACTATGACCAGATCATGTCACTAAAAGGTCTCTCCAGCTTTAAGGAAGTTATTGAGCGCTGGGAACGTTTTAGTGAGAATATCACCCGTTATCAGGCAAAGCAGTCTTTGGTTCTTCCTGATCTTGTCTGGGTTTCAGATAACGGTATTGATAAGACGGGATTGCTCTCACTTCTTACGAATTATCTGGACGAAGCAGAAAATATGGTGGAATTTTACGGCAATGTCAAATATTTTGAATACTATCTCGAATATGTTCCAGACAAGGCCAACTTCCATGAGATCCAGAAACTTGCGGAGAAGATCCGTGATGCAGCAGGATTCAGAAGTGAATACAAAGGTCTTTTGTCTATAGAATTGGGGGAATGGGTCGGACATTTCCATGAAGAGAATTTTATCAATCTGTTAAAATTCCTTGCTACCATGGATAATGATATCATGTTCATCTTCAATATCCATAACTACGATCCCGAAGCGGTCGAGCAGCTGATGAAGATCCTGGTTCTTTTCTTCCGGATCGAAGTCATTGAAATGTCCCTTCCGGATTCCGAAGAACTCGGCGCCTACATAAAGAATGATATTCAGGAATACGGCTTAAATCTTGATCCGGAAGCAGAAGCAATGGTAATCGCAACGGTAAATAAGCTTCGTGAGGATCAATATTTTGCCGGCTACCAGATGTTAGACCGTCTGGCTGCTGATATTGTTTATTCTGTATATACTTCCACTCCTCCCTATGACGGGATCGTTACCAAAGGAATGATTAGTGCATTCGCTCCTGACGGTATGTATGTATCAGAACTGATTCAGAATAATACGCGGGTATTTACCGCACAATACAACATTCAGTAAGGAGGATATGATCAATGAGCAGCAGTAATCAGATTAAAAATACACGTTATAAAAGCAACACCGGTCAGACCAGATGGGCAAGCGTGGAGGAAATGCAGCGTTCCGCTACCAAAGTCGATCTTTCCGCACCGGTATATCCTACAGGCGGTATTCCTGTTATGTCAGACGGACATACCGCATATCTGGACGGACGCGACACCCATACTTTGATCTTCGGTGCTACCGGTTCCAAAAAGACCCGTCTGTTCTGTATGCCGACCATCAATATGTTTATCCGTGCCGGTGAATCCTTTGTTGTAACCGACCCGAAGGCTGAGTTATATGTACGTACCGCAGGCTTTGCAAAGGAGCATGGATATAAAGTCGTTGTTCTGAACTTCCGAGACATCGGTTATGGCGATATGTGGGATCCCCTGGCGCTTCCTTATGAGTATTACCGTACCGGTCGTCGTGATGAAGCCAACAACCTTGTCAATGACCTTGCGGCAACCCTGTCCGCACCGCAGAAGGAGAATTCCTCCGACCTGCTCTATCCGATGATGGCAGAAGGTCTTTTGACCGCTAACATGTATCTGTTATTTGAAGCAGCGGCGGCAGAAAATGCAGTAAATCTCCGAAGCCTGACAGCTCTCTGTTCCCAGTCCAGTCTGGAATCCTTAAAGACTCTGTCCGGCAAGATGAACAATCAGAATACCATCGGTATGTTGTTCAAAGGAACGCTTCTGGGCGAGAACGAAAAGACTGTTTCCTCAATTATGACAGTGCTTTACGGTATGGTCAACATCTTCAACATGAATAAGCGTCTGACCGATATGCTCTGCTCCAATACCTTTGATATCCGTATGTTTGGTCACGAGAAGACCGCCGTATATATTATCGTACCTGATGAAAAAACCACCTGTCACTTCCTGGTAACCATGTTTATCAAACAGGTATATGAAATTCTGATTGGCGAAGCACAGCGTCAGGCAAAACTTGCCCTGCCCATCCGGGTAAACTTTGTTCTGGATGAGTTCTGTAATATTCCGAAGATACCGGATATGCCGTCCATGATTTCCGCTGCTCGAAGCCGAAACATGAGATTCTATCTGGTAGCACAAAGTATCCATCAGTTGAAAGGACGATATGGAGAAGACGCCGACACCATTAAGGGTAACTGTGATAACTGGATCTTCCTGACTTCCCGTGAACGCGATCTTTTGAATGAGATCAGCTTCCTATGTGGAGAAATTGATGCATGGGGACCGGGCGGCGCTGAAAAACGTAAGTTGATTTCCGTTACGGAGCTGCAACGGTTCAATAAAGAAAAAGGCGAGTGTCTGATTCTGCATGGTCGTCAATACCCGTTTATTACATACATGGCAGATATTGACGANTACCCTNATTTTGCCAACTATCANGTCNTTCNCATACCNCCGATNGAGATTCCNCACCCGAANACATTTGACGTTGNTAAGTTTACGACCAAATTTGCATTTGCTCCGGAGGGCGTTCCGTTCTCCAATCCGGACTAACGCACAACAAATATCATAGAAAAAAGCGCCTGCACATTGCAGGCGCTTTTTTTATACAGCTTCTATTCTTTTCCAATCGCTTTTGCTTTTAATGTATATGCGGAGATCAGCCGCGTTATCGTCCGGAAAGATTTAAAATCCTTATCCTTCCATTCCCGATTTCCGGTACAGTCAACATACGCGATCATACCCGTTGGCTCGCCAAATTCCAGCATATCGCAGTACAGCAACGACTTGCAGCCTGCCGGAAGCAGGATATCCTTCTTACTTCTATCAAACTTAGCCACCGTTCCCTCGTCAATGATTCCCATTCCATCTTCGGTGAAATTCTCGCGCATACGCCTTTGATAATCCAGAATGACGTGACTGTCCAGTTCGGTATTCGTCACAACCCCCCTTGCCGTCCACTGATAANTCACTTTCAGTTNCTCGCNATCNCGATGCATGACCGTAATACGGNAAAGTCNCTTCTTCTCTCCCACCAGAGCGAGTACCGTATTAATCGCGCGGTCAATATCCTTCGCTTTCTCCAGAAGTTCAAAAATCAGTTCGCTTAAACGCTTTTCTTTACCTGCAGTTTCTTTCCGCAGATTGCGGTCGGCAATATAAGAAATTCTAAGCCCTTTGTTATGATTAGAAATCTCTTTGGCAATCTCTACTCCTACCCGATCTGAGGTTATCAATTCAAAAAGCGCGTCATCCGCTGTCTGCAGAAGATCGTCATAGGCCACACTGGGGTCATGCGATACTACTGCACCAATACAACTGTCGATCCTAAGTTCCTCTCCCACATAAATATCGCTGATCGCCCTGCACAGCTTATCGCACATGCTGACAACCGCGCCCTTCCCAACGTTCTTTAGGAAGATCAGGAATTCATCACCGCCCAGCCGCGCAACAACATCAGATTTATTAATATTCTCAATAATAATATCCGCCACCTGAACCAGAACATTATCTCCGAATATATGTCCGTAAGCATCATTTACTTTCCGAAAATCTTTAATGTCCAGAATCAACAGTGCATAAGGAACCGCTACGGAAGAATTCGCCTTAAATTCTTCGATCAGCTTTCTCGCCATCTTTCTGGAATTTAATCCGGTCAGTTCATCCTTCTCGTCAACAAAATCCGTGTCCTTTTTCAAATTCTCCCGCCGAGGAACCGGACGGAGCGTACCGATCACTCTGACCGGACGGTCTTTTTCGTCCTTCTGCAACGATGCATGCACNCGCATTTTAGTATATTCTCCTGCACGCTGTTCCTCCCTGCGCACCCTAATATCAAAGGNATGGTCAATATGTTCCCGGCACAGATCATAAAAATAAACAAGATCANCANGATAGATAAGTTTATCCCTTCCAACATTCACNAGAAAATTTTCAAATATCCTGGGTTTATTGATAATCNTNCNATTTTCTTNCACNTGTTTATAATAGGTAAACACATCTTTATCAATCAGATAATCAAAGATGATCTCATCACTGCTGGATATCGCCCGAAGATATAAACTCTTCGTCTCATCCAGTTCCATGGTCATCTGCTTCTGTTTTGTAATATCAAAATAAACGCCAAGATAATAAACACAATTCCCGGAATCATTTTTCTCCTCGCCAAGATAAATGGCATCCAGCTTGATCCATAGAGTCTTTTCAGTTTCCTTATGTACCGCCTTATATTCAAACGAAAAATTCTCATGATCCTGCGCCCGCTGTCTGATATAAGCTTCATACATTTTACGGTCTGTCTCGCCAAAACGGGTAAACGCACCCTTAGGGTAATCTGACGGCTCCGTTCCAAACATTGCATAATAATACGGATTTGCCTCAACAATATCAATCGTCTCACCGACTCTGGCTTTCATGATTCCAACCGGAATATTTTGAAACAATACTTCTCTTTCGTTCATGTCTCTCCCCAGATCTTTTTATTCAGCTCTACATCCTTCTTAGCAATCAGGTCAAGAAGTTCTTTTGCCTTCTGCTGCTCCATCACAGCTCTTTCCTCATCCTTGATCAGCATCTCCAGACTTCCTGAGATCGTATCAATATTATTTTTAAACTCTTCCACCATCTCCGCAGTCCGCACCTGNGCNACNTTGATNATCTCCTCTTTATATGCCACAAACTGNGCAACCGTCTGGGCTTCAAANGNCCTCTCCANATCTCNCTTATATGCTTTCTTNTCCNTCGTATNAAAGATCAGNATNGCNTTCTGCTGNTTGATATAATCGTTCATCTTCAACGCCCCGATCTCGGATGCCGGTATCTCGGTCTCTGAAATATTAGCGATCCTCTGGATCAGTCCTTCGTCAATTCCTTTATATTCTTTGATCTTCTGAACAATAATATCTTTCAGTTCCTGTACCTGCTGCTCTAAGATCTTGCCGCGCACAAATTTATAATGATCATCAATATCCTGCAAGTAGCGGTTCAACTCGCCGATAATGACATTATTCTTCGCTTCAAAGACCTCCGGCTTCAATGCGATCCACTGCATCTTATCCGCCTGTCTGCTGGCATGATTCTGACGGCGCTCAATCTCATGCACCAGATCCTTGATCTCCTGCACCTGCGTCTCCAGACTATCATCCGTGATACGCGCCACAAACTCCTCATGCGCCAGCTCAATATCTTCAACCATGCTTGTCTTCATGATCTTGATATTCTTCTCAATCTGCTCCTTGGACAGCTTCGCCTGATTCTCAATCGCCTCATAGTCCATCCGAACAAAATCAACCAGTCCCTTAATGCCGTCGTACAATCCCTTTGCCTTAACTGCCAGCGCATGCTTCTGTGCATACTTGACAATCTCCTGCTCGATGGCATACATACCGGAATTGATAAATATCCTCTGGATCACGCCCTCCAGCGAATCGTCGCACTTCTCAGCCTCCGCCTCACAATCGGCGATCAGCTGCTTTGTCTCAAAATCGGCATTGGCAAGTNTGTCATATTTGTAAAACAGACCGTTATCCGAAGAAAGTTTANTCTCCTTATCTGTAAAGGNATCACGGGTCGGCTCANTATTAATTTCTTTCTTATGATTGNCAAGCCAGATACGCTCNTCCTCCAGATCAACATTACACTGTATCGCCTTACTGATATATGCCGCCTTGGAAGATACAAAGAACAGTCTCTCCTGGGAAAGATCGATCTCAACATCCTCCTCATTGTAGATCTTGTCTTCTTCCTTTAATGTAACAAGCACTTTCTTATTCCGCAACAGCTTTAAGTCCTTGCTGGACTTTGTATCTGCCTGATTGATAATGTGAAACGATCTTGCAAGGTCAATGGATACATTGCTCTCTCCGCCTTTATTATCGCGGAANCCATTNATCAGANGNTAAAGGATGGAGTTACCNGTNCCCTCCATTTTGGTNGGCTCATAAAGCACAATTAAAATGGAATTGGTCTGNTGCTGCAGCGCTTCCTTTAAGATNGTNAGATGCTCATTGGAATTGCTGTCNGTTCCCGGCGTATCAAAAAANGTAAAATTNATATTGNGGCANANCGGAATCGGGAAGNATACNTCNATGATNCCCTTNATATACGGACTNCCNTCCTCNTGTTCCTGATTCGGGATATCGTTTAACTTCTTTAAGATATGACAGAGCTGATCATGCTGTCTCAAACCGATATCTGCAACGCTGGTGGTCTCTTTGATCAGAATATCACGGACGCTGTCTCCCTTCTTTCCGAGTCCCCTGAGTACCTCAAACTGACCTAACGGCTCATTCCACAAAATCTGAACCTGTTCCGGTTTTTCACCTGCTTTGGTATGTATCGTAAAGCTTACGCCCGGAATCTCCGCATTTCTGACTTTGAACATCTTCGCCGTTTCGGAATTGATGCTCTCCGGCAGGATACGCTTACCGACAATGGCATTAATAAATGTAGACTTACCTGAACTGTAAGTTCCTACCAGGCAGAGATTGACATCATTATTATCCAGAATACGGCGCTTCTCCTCAAATAACTCCCGTCTTTTCTGGAACACTGCCTTAGTCTCGTTCTCAAGCAGTTCCTTTTCAAAGGTTTCCAGCGTTTCTCCGCAAAATTCATTGATGCACTCATATATTTCAGAAACATTGGGCAGCTCTATAAATTTCGTAATCTCAAAAATATTCTTGCCTATTGTCTCATTATAGTCTGCGATCTTATTCTGAAGATCTTCATAATCAATTTTAGTGCCTTTAAAGGTCAAATTGACATTATCTCTGGAAAACTGCTCCCAGATATCATTAAAGAATTTTTCACCCTGATTCTGCAATAAGAATTCGCCCTTCGACGGCGCGTACTTTTCAAGCTTGTCGCAGTCTTCATACGGAATCTCAGCATAACCGCCCTTATACTTTCCAAAAAAGTGAATTTCCTTTTTGACCGGATGATACGCAATCATTAATTCTTTCATGCAAATAACCTCCAATAATAAATTTTCCCACAACGAAAAACCTGCAGGTTAAACAACCTACATTTTGCAGATACAAGTACTATATAATAAAAGAGACCCTATCTATAATAAAATTATACATAGAGTACTCCAAAAAAACAACCTTTACATGAAAATTTNACGAAAAAAATCAAATTACTTTTTGTNACTTTTTATGAATCTAATGCNACCGCCGTANGCAGCGCNATCTCCATCATCTGNGTAAANGANGTCTGACGTTCTTCCGCNCTCANCGCNTCCTTTNTCAGNATATGATCGGAAATGGTAAATATGCCCAGAGCATGTTTCCCGGCACGGGCCGCATTCATATAAAGTGCCGCCGTCTCCATCTCAATGCAAAGCACTCCCATCTTCTGCCAATAATCATTGGCATCCTCCTGATCATCATAAAACGTATCAGAAGAAAGGACATTTCCCACATGATAAGTGGCGCCTATCTTCTCCGCCTCGGAGATCGCCTGTCTCAGCATCCCGTAATCAGCAATCGGCGCATAAGTTCCCGGTACCTGAAACTGCCTTACATAGTTGGAGTTGGTCGATGTTCCCATCGCCATGACGATATCACGCACNTTNACATCCATATGGATAGAACCNGCNGAACCNATCCGCATAATATTTTCCACNCCGTAAAANTTNTAAAGNTCATAACTGTAGATCCCGATGGAGGGCATCCCCATACCGCTNGCCATCACCGTNACGCGCGTTCCNTCATAGGTNCCCGTATAACCCTGAATCCCTCTGATATTATTGATNANNTTTGCATCCGTCAGNAAATTCTCAGCAATAAATTTTGATCTTAGNGGATCTCCCGGCATCAGTANCGTNNTNGCAAGATCCTCCGGAGCCGCGGCAATATGCGGCGTTGGGTAATTAGCCATTGTTCCTTATCCTCCATTCTTTACAACAGTCTCTTCTCATATTCTACAATAGTTCCGTCCAGCGCGTCAATCATATATTGATATGCCGCCGTCTTTGTTTCAAACTCCAGAAGGAAATAGACCGTACCCTTCTGACTATATACCGCCGCAAGCGTATATTCCACATCATTCCGGCTTAACTGTGCATGTGTCAATGCAGCGGAACGTGCCTTTGCAGCCGTAATCCATGCCTCATCATATTCGCCAGATTCCGCTCTGCCGTTTAGCCCCTCCATCCATAACAGCTTCGCGCCTTCAGGAATACCGGACCGCCTCATAAAAATCGCACTGTATTTACCTTCCAACGTATTTTCCTCGGAATCTTTTATTTCATTTCCCGAAACCGTATTGTCTGAAACCGTATTACCTGAAACTGTATTGCCTGATGCAGCAGAACTCTGCCCTGTATCTGATGTATCCTTATCTCCCGCATCATCATCCGTACCGGAGGCATTCTGTGAAGCATTACCGGAAACACTGCCCGATACCGTTTCATTGTCGGAAATCTGATCGCCTGATCCTGCACTGCCGAAAGATCCACTTCCATCCTCTTTCCCTTCCGCACTGCCACTGACAGCCTCGACGCTCTCCCCATTGCTTTCCGGAACCGTAATATCTGTTGCAGGCTCAGCTTCCATCACCGGATAATCCACGTAACTTGCCACAATCTCCCCTGTCAGAGCATCTACATCATAAATATAGATCACACCTTCGTAAAGATAAGACACACCATATACCATCCTCGCATTCCGCACGCTGATGTCCACATAAAGATCCCTAAGCTCATCCCTGCTCCCTGTAAACTGCGATAATACATTCTCCATGGCAGCATTCTGCCCGATATATGAACTTTCGCTTGCCACTCCTACTACCGAGATCGTCTGTACCTCAACATTCTGTGAACTCAGCAGAAGATTCAGCTCATTGATCGTCAGCTGTGACAATTCCTCAAAGGTATAATCCGGATTATTGTCTATGATTTTCTGGATCAGAAGCGTGCGCCCCTGCGACATGTCATAATCCAACGCCATCTGGGTAACAGCATCATCCACTTTCACTACAGTCTGGCTTAAAATTGCCGCCTCCAGTGAATACGACTGCAACGTCTCATTGATATCCTCTATCAGCCTTGTCTCAATCTCACGGCTTACCTCTTCGTTCTTATTATCCACCGAAACAAGAATAGAATTGGAGCTGGCGCCCAAATATCCGGTCTTATACATGGAACCCAGAATTGCATTGACTGCAACATCCGTCGTGGAACCTGTCAGCTCCATTCCGTTCAATACGATATTCGCATCGGAGTTGACGGCCAAAACTGCAACTACCCTGTCCTGCCCATTGACATGCAGTTCAATACTGGGATTGACATCCAAACCGATAATCGTTTCAACACGCTTCTGCGCACGATCTCTGCCCAGTCCGATTCCCATATTGATCAGCAGAATCAATATAACTGCCGCCGCAACATAACTCTGCCAATAATATCTTCTCCGCGGTCTGCTGCAAAAATCCATCGGGACGACGCTATCTTCCGAAAAATGTTCTTCCTCACACCGTCTCAGGATCTCATTCTTGACATCCGGCACGGCATGTTCCAACGCTTCACACAATTCCCATTCTACATCAAACTGATTCACGTTCATCCCACTCCTTTCCTAATATTTAATATTCCAAATGAAAGTATTTCTAAAATCATTTTTATAAAATTATATTTCCTCATCTTCCAATATCTTCTGCAGCTTTTTGATCGCCCTGTGATACTTAGACAATACCGTTGCCAGCGGCATACCCAGCCACTCCGCAATCNCCCTATGCTTCATTCCGCCCACCGCGTGCAGTATCACGATCTGGCTTTCCTCCTCCGAGATCTTTGTCAATGCCGCGGATAAAACAATTCTGTCCTCACTCCTGAATTCGTGATTGCCCGACGCAATCTGCTCCCATTCATATTCCGGAATATCCGTCATCCGGTTCTGCCCTCTGAGCTTCATCAGCGCAAGATTTCTGGCAATAGTAAAGATCCATGCCAACGGCTTTCCTTGCGCATGATAAGACCCTGCATTCAGACATACCTTAACATAAGTATCCTGAAGGATATCCTCCGCATCCTGTGCGTTTTTCAGGATAGATAACACATAGCCGTAAACCGCCGACTTTGTCAATTCATAAATCTCCCCTATGGCATCCGTATGTCCTCTGGCAATCCTGCGCAGATTTATCTCTAATAGTTCGTTCTGGCTTTTGTCCTGCTTATCAGCGGCATCCGCCATACTATGTAAAAACATCATTCCTTCTTCCTTCTGTTATGATAATGCGTAAATCTATTAAAATATTTCAAATTTATTTCAAAAATATTAATATTTATTTTAATCCCTCATGTCGCAGCTTTGCTGCGACTTAAATAGAAATGAAAAACGCCGCTTTTGCGTTTTTCGGTGTGAAACTTAATATATCTTAGGCAGTGTTTTTTACTGCCTTAGATATATTTTTCACACTAATCCCCTGCCGCTACAGACAATCCTTGATCAACTGCACCGCCCGTTCCAGACTGATCTTACTGGTATTGATACAAAGGTCATAATGACGTCCGTCGCCCCACTGATGATCAGAATAATAATTATAATAACTTGCGCGGTCCTTATCGCTGCGTACACACATATCCTCCGCCTGCTTCTTTCCGATCCCATGCTTGTTCATGGTACGTTCCACGCGGTCAGGCATATCCGCATGTATAAATACATTCAGAATATCTTTCTGATCATTCAGAACATAATCAGCGCACCTTCCGATAAAAATGCCCGCTCCCTCCTCCGCAAGCCTGCGGATCGTATCAAACTGCGCCAGATATAAATCCAGCAGAAGTGGTCTCTGATAAAAATGTCCGTAAGAGGAAACCCCCATTGCCAGAGTATATAAAAAACTGCCGGTGGGCTTTTCATCATGGTGTTCTAAAATCTCCTTGCTGTAACCGCTCTTTTTAGCCGCCTCAACAAGAATTTCCTTATCGTAAAATGGTATTTTCAATTCTTCCGACAGTCGGATTCCGATTTCACGACCTCCGCTTCCCAGTTCCCTTCCTATTGTTATGATTTGATTTTCTTTCAAATACCCACCCCCTTATCTGCTTTTATATTATTAGACAATTACCAACATTATATCAAAAATGACTGCAAAATGCAGCCATTTCAATAAATATTAATATTTATAATCATTTTACTTCATTACCATACTATGACACCCTGTGGCATGCCATTTGGCATAACTAGCCGACAACCTTCTTAACGGCCTCAATAACACGATCCGCCTGGAACGGCTTAACGATAAAGTCCTTCGCTCCGGACTGAATCGCCTCAATAACCATCGCCTGCTGTCCCATAGCAGAACACATAATAACCTTTGCCCCGGCATCAGAAGCCTTAATATCCTTCAACGCCTGAATACCGTCCTTCTCCGGCATCGTAATATCCATCAATACAAGATCCGGCTTTAACTCACCATACTTGGCAACGGCAATTGCACCATTCTCAGCCTCACCTGCAACCTCATAACCATTCTTTGTCAAAATATCTTTAATCATCATACGCATAAATGCCGCATCATCAACTACTAATACTTTAGCCATCTGAATAATACTCCTTACCTTATACTTATGGATTATGCTCTAAGNGCTTAATAACATTCNTAGTATAATACAAAAAATCNGTTTTGTCCATTGCTTTTTTTTTTTCTTCTGTTAAAATCAATCTTATAGTACCAAAAGCGACATAAAATCAATGATCTTAAGGAGAGAAACAATGAATCTAACGCTTAAAAACATTTTAGCAGTTATTCCACAAAATGACAAGGATATAACAAAAATTACCAATATTTTTATTGAAGGAGATAAGATCGCCGCGATCGGCGACGATGCGCCGGCAGGCTATAAAGCCGAAAAAACCATTGACTGCACCGGAAAAATGGCAATTCCCGGTCTGGTCAACGCCCATACCCATTCCTATATGGCTTTCATGCGCAATGTTGCGGACGATCTTTCCTTTATGGACTGGCTGTTCGGCAGGATCGATCCTATTGAGCAGAAAATGACAAACGAGGACACTTACTGGGGTGCCAGTCTTGCCATATTGGAAATGATGAAAAGCGGCACCACATGTTTTAATGATATGCATCTGAATATCCATCAGACCTCCCGCGCCGTCAAGGAATCCGGTATGCGTGCAGTCATCTGCCGCGGTCTGGTGGGAAGCGGTGATGACGAAGCGGGAAGCAGCCGTCTTGCACAGGCTTATGAAGAACGGGATGCCTTTCAGGACTGCGACCGCCTCACCTATTTCCTTGGTCCTCATGCGCCTTATACCTGCGACGAAGCATTTCTGAAGATCGTCGCTGCAGAAGCAAAGAAAAATCATATGGGCATCCATATGCATCTTTCCGAAAGCACGACAGAGATAGAAAACTGTCAAAGAGACTACGGATGTACTCCCATCGAACTTGCCGAACGCTGCGGTCTGTTTGAATCTCCGTTTATTGCAGCGCACTGCGTACAGATTACGCCTTCCGATATGGATATTATGAAAAAATACGGTGTCAGCATCGTTACCAATCCTGCCAGCAACATGAAACTGGGCAATGGATTTGCACCTGTTCCTGAGATGCTGGAAAAAGGGATCAATGTCTGTCTTGGCACAGACGGCGCAGCCAGCAACAACTCCCTGAATATGTTCCACGAAATGTCCCTGCTTGCTCTGATCCACAAGGGGACGCACCGCGCTTCCCAGTGCATCAGCTCTGCAGAAACCTTCCGCATCGCCACCATCAATGGCGCCAAAGCGCTTGGTCTTGGCAGTGAAATCGGCTCACTGGAAACAGGAAAGAAGGCAGATATCACCATTCTCGATCTAAATACTCCTTCCATGTGTCCAAATAACAATCCCATTGCTTCATTATCCTATTCCGCCAATGGCTCAGAAGTCGATACTGTCATCATCAATGGCGAGCTGACCATGGAACACCGGAAAATATTGACCATGGACGAGGAACGTATCTTATTTGAAAATGAAAAGATCATGAAACGGATTGGTGTCCAATAATAAAATACAGACCTTCCAATGCTCACAATCTGCTATGGCATTGGAAGGTCTTTTCTTTTTAGCCACTTTCTGACCTTCTATAATCAAAATCTAATTTCTATTTGCAGTGAAATTATGCTGCTTCACAGCGCAAACCCGGCACGGCAAACGCTTTCATCAGCGATCCCTTAAACAGCAGATGAATTCAGATATGCCTCCTGCTCCGGCGTCAGGACGTCGATCTTCTTCCCAAGGAAAGCCAACTTACGGGCTGCCACATCGGCATCCACTTCCTCCGGCACATCGATCAGACGCTCTTTCAGTTCCGCTCCATGCTCCACCAGATATTTTGCCGACAATGCCTGAATCGCAAAGCTCATATCCATGATTTCCGCCGGATGACCGTCGCCGCAGGCAAGATTTACCAGTCTGCCTTCTCCAAGTACACATAAGGTATTTCCATTATTTAACTGATATCCCATAATATTATTACGAAGCTCCCTGCTTTCTACCGCGATCTCCCGCAGCCTTGCNATATNGATCTCACAGTCAAAATGACCTGCATTACAGAGAATTGCCCCATCCTTCNTCTCATAGAAATCTTCCTCGTCAATTACCTTATCGCANCCTGTTACCGTCACAAAGAAANCACCGTAAGCCGCCGCTTCCTTCATCGGCATTACATCAAAGCCGTCCATGACCGCTTCNATTGCCTTNACCGGANCGANCTCCGTCACGATCACNCTTGCGCCCAAGCCCTTTGCCCNCATTGCAACGCCCTTGCCGCACCAGCCGTATCCCGCCACTACAACAATCTTGCCAGCCACGATCAGATTGGTTGTCCTGTTGATACCGTCCCATACGGACTGTCCTGTACCGTATCTGTTATCAAAGAAATGCTTACACTGTGCATTATTTACCTTTACCATGGGAAATTCCAGTTTTCCTTCACGGTTCATTGCCTCCAAGCGGATGATACCTGTGGTCGTCTCCTCGCATCCGCCGATCACCCCAGGGATCAATTCCTGAAAACGGGTATGCATCATATGAACCAGATCGCCGCCGTCGTCAATGATGATATTAGGTCCGACCTTTAATACTGCCTGAATGTGCGACTCATATTCTTCCGCAGTACAGGCATGCCACGCATGGACCTCCAATCCGGCCTTTACCAGAGCTGCCGCCACATCATCCTGCGTGGATAAGGGATTGGAGCCTGTCACATACATCTCTGCGCCACCTGCCTTTAATACCTTACAAAGATACGCTGTCTTTGCCTCCAGATGTACGGAAAGCGCAATTTTTTTCCCGGCAAACGGCTTTGTCTTTTCAAATTCCTCCTCCAAGGTCCTAAGAAGATCGCAATGTTTTTTCACCCATTCTATCTTCATCTCTCCACTGGGAGCAAGGTTTAAGTCTCTGATTTCGCTGTTATTCATATACGGTTCTCCTTTTATTTTATATTATTTTTTATATTTTATTTATTTATATAATTTTTCTTTTATATGGATTCTCTTCTTGACTCCCTAAAAATCATATGGGTATGCAGGCTCAATTTTATAATGCACTTGAAAACCGCTTAGCTTTTTCAAAATTTCACCCGTATGATACGCATTTCCGGCAAAAAACAGATTCCGCCCTCGGATCAGCGCCTTCTTTGCCTGAAGATAATTTACTTGCATGTTTTTTGCATATGCTTTGATTTCTTCTAAAGCAGGAGGCAGACCGCCTATCACCAAATATACACAATATGTTGTCCTATCCGCTGACATAGGGCTTCTACCATATGGAGGTAACCGGAAACAAGTGCACACCTGACAAACCATTTCAATAAGCATATGGGTGCTGCATCTCCCTTCACCGATTGATCAAGACCGCCGGACGGATTCCCGTTCCGATGTTCTCCCCATGCGCCATTATGCCGCTGATAGACACGCCATCCATAGAACCGGTACGCAGCGTAAATTCTTCCTTTTCTTCATAACGCAGATACCACCATGCATCCCCCGTTAGATTTCCGTACGCCCCCATACACTGGGCATACGGCGTGCAGGCAGTCCTGATGTCATCTGTGGTATAATCAGGCTGCATCAGCAGATACCTGTTTAACTGGTCGTTATCCAGTAAAAACACCTTCCCAATGGGCGTCTCCTGCACCATATCAGTCTTGTCCCCTAATGCTGTCTCCATGAAATAACCGTTCAGCCACTGGCAGAGATCCGACGTCTGCCATGTTGCCGCTTCCGCAGTATTGTGATAATATCGGCAGTCGATCACCTGCTCGGACAATAGCAGAATCTGATCGTCCGTTTCATCCAGAATACGCCAATTTAGAGGCTCATAAATAAAATATCTGTATTCTCCCCCGGCTTCCCATGTATCATGACCTTCCGCACCGTCTCCCGCATGATAAGTCGCCTGCTCATATGCAACCCGGCGATATCTTACACCGTTTACCCATGCATCGCCATTCTCGTCATAATCTGCTTGCACGATATCTTCCGTCAATGCCCGTCCCGTCACCTCTGATTGAGGATATTCTCCCAGAAGCATATACCCTTTCCGCCATGTTCCAAGCCAGTCCGGTTCTTCATCGCCAGCCTGTCCCAAAGGCAGACTTAACCCCGCATTTAATGCTATTGCCACAACAACTAATCCTAATGTAATGATTCCTACCACAACCGCTGCGATATTCATCCCACGAGACTCTTTATTGTCAATCTTTTCCTGTTCTTTCTTCCGTTCTGACTGCCTCATATCATATATTCCTTAATTACCTTAAATCCATTTTCGATCGTATATTCATGCGCGCAAGTTTCCAAAACAAAAGAGGCTTCCTTCGCGGATAACCCCCCTTTTTTACGAAAAATTTACACTGTCCACCGTTAATAGCGCCGCTGATTTCACCGTTTGTTTTTGTATCTTTCCCTGCGCCTCATCCTTCGTCTTACACTTGACCGCTTGTGAAATATCATTGGTAAAATAAAATCCCCGCATAAATTTCTCTGCCATATACTCTCCGGATTTTGTATCCCTGACGACAAACCGCTCTGCCATATAAATAACCCAACCCTTTCTCAGACACTGCCGCTTCAAGGTCTGTACTCTGCATCAGCACAAAATGTTCACCAAAAACCATTCGTACTATATAGTATATCACAAGTCACCTAAATTTGTCACCTATTAATCGATTTTAAAAAATATTTTTATTAATATCTTCCTCTTATTACGTCTTTTGTTCTTTGAAAATCCTTTGAAATTCTCCGGACTTATAGATAGTGTCCAGCATTTCTCCAGATAATGCAATGAAGGCTTCCCCATATGAATTGAGTGCAATACCCTCTATTTTACCGTTCTGGGAGCAGACCATATCAATGCAGTCCACAAATCTTATCGCCGCAACCCGCAAGGCGTCATTTTGCTCTCCGACATTCTCCGAAATATGTATATTCTCCTGATTTCCTATCTTGTTCCAGTCCCCCAGCATCAACTGAAATTTATCCGTAAATGCAAGCAGGTCTCTCCTGCCCGACTGATCAGGTCTGCTGAGCACGGCATCTCCTTCTTTTCCCCTAAACACAGGCACCAGCACACTGGTCATCAGCAGCTCTGAAATGAAAATATCAAAAAAATCCGTATCTTTTACAAATTTCCGGTATCCGAAAGACAAGCCCCAGATATAGGGGTTCTCTATAGATGCCGGTTCCACCCGGTTGATTTGGGGCTTCACGCTGGTCAGCACAGCATACTTTGCCACCTTTTCCCTGCCTGCAATATCATATATTTTAACGCCCGTGATCTGATTGGAAGCTTCTTCTACCGGTTTCATCGCCCCGCCATCCTGTACGGCGAGACCTATCACATTTACCATACAGATCCGGTCGCCGGGTTCCAAAAGATACACCGCATCTCCATTTTTGATCGTGCCGCGCATCATGCCCACCGTAACGATTCCATCATTGTCCTTTGCGGGAAAAGCTTCCTCGATCAACATCACAAATCGTCTGTTCTCGTCGTTGGTATAAGATTGCTCATTAATATTTACCTTCTCCGCAATCCTGTTATATTCCACGGTCTCTGTCGATTTTTCCGGCTCCGTCTCTTTCTTTTTTCCAAAATGAAATAAACCCATGAATCCTTTTCTCCCTTTCCCAAACCGCTGATAAAGCCGGCGGCAGGACATCAATCCTTGATACCTCCTTATTATAAACAAATAATTGCACAATGTCTATAAAATTATCTGCAAGCTCCGTTGGGTCCATCACTTTCTCCTATTCTGCCGGATAGACATAAGATCACCATGACAAACCGCCTCTTATTTATACATGAAAAAACAAATATTACCGCTGATTCTACCCAGCACTTACTATCTTTCCTGATAACTCAATGAACGATTGGGATCATAACCATCCATATAGCTTACTCTGTTCATCTCATAGATACAATGATTAGCAAAGAGGTACAGCGTATTATCGTCTTTGATCAAAAACTCGCTGCCAACAAATGGTTCAACGCTAGACCCCATACCTGTTTCACTCGCATTAGGTATATCTGCTATCTGAACCCATACTAAATAATCACTGTCCGGCAGCAAGGTATCCATGCTTACCTGCCTCTGGTCAAATAACAAACGGCTGTCCGTCGGAAGTATGGATATCAGATAATTCGGATCCTCCACTGTTACGCTCCCGCCAANTTCATATTGATCNGGCAGATANGTAACCTGCATCCCCAGGATATCCTCNCAGNCTTCATNCCCTCCAANANATCTNNNTTCTGATACAATGTCTGTAATCTCCCATGTGCCGTAAAATAAACTATAAGCGTCGTTCTGTTTATAATGATAATGATGGTTGTTCCTTGGAAGGAATTCTGCCACTTCCTCTGAAACTTCATCATAGCTCACTCTTTTCATTTCATAAAAACAGTAATAATCAAAGCAGTAAAGCGTATTGTCATCCTTGATGAAAAATTCGCTGCCAACATATGATTCAAAGCCATAACTCCTGCCAGTTTCAACTCCGATAGGCATATTGACAATCTGCACCCATACAAAAACCCCATTATCCGGCAGTAATGTCTCCTCGCCTACAGCACTCTGTCTCAGTCCACCAATCAAAGAACTGCCCCCCGGAAATATTGACATCAGGTAAGTCGGATGATCCACCATTACGATCCCGCCAAATTCATATCTGTCTGGCAGATACGTAACCTGCATCCCCAGGATATCCTCACAGCCTTCGTCTCCTCCAAGTTGTCCATGTTTAGATACGATCTGCGTAATCTCCCATGTGCCGTAAAATAATTTATAGACGTCGTTCTGTTCACAACGATATATCTCCGGAAGCACTTCTTCTGTATCTTCATCCGGCACACCGGCAGCTTCCTCAACTCCCGCTGATATATTGGTATTTTCTTCTACTGTCCCAATGGTTTCTTCCGTATTCACAGTATCAAATCCCCCTGCATGTTCCTCTCTGGCATCATTGCTGCATCCTGCAAGCAGTATCATACAGGCGGAAATAACTATCATCTTTTTAATTTTCATCTTCCCCTTCTCCCCCGAAAAATAAGTTTTGACAGATGTCTCTTCTGCCGGATAGACCCAAAGATCACCATGACAAACCGCCTCTTATTTATACATGAAAAAACAAATATTACCGCTGATTCTCCCCAGCACTTACCATCTTTCCTGATAACTCAATGAACGATTGGGATCATAACCATCCATATAGCTTACTCTGTTCATCTCATAGATACAATGATTGGCAAAGAGGCACAGCGTATTATCGTCTTTGATCAAAAACTCGCTGCCAACAAATGGGTCAATGCTAAACCCAATGCCTGTTTCACTCACATTAGGTATATCTGCTATCTGAACCCATACAAAATAATCGCTTTCCGGCAGCAAGGTATCCATGCTTACCTGTCTCTGGTCAAATAACAAACGGCTGTCCGTCGGAAGTATGGATATCAGATAATTCGGATCCTCCACTGTTACGCTCCCGCCAAGTTCATATTGATCGGGCAGATACGTAACCTGCATCCCCAGGATATCCTCACAGCCTTCATCCCCTCCAAGATATCTGCTTTCTGATACAATGTCTGCAATCTCCCATGTGCCGTAAAATAATTTATAGGCCTCGTTCTGTTTATAATAATGTTGGTCGTNCCTCGGAANGNATTCTGCCACTTCCTCTGANACTTCATCATAGCTCACNCTTTTCATNTCATANAAACANTNATAATCAAANCAGTAAAGCGTATTGNCATCCTTGATGAAAAATTCGCTGCCAACATANGNTTCAAAACCATAGTTCATGCCATCGTCAACTCCAATAGGCTTATTGACAATCTGCACCCACACAAAAACTCCGTTATCCGGCAGTAATGTCTCCTCGCCCACAGCGTTCTGTCTCAAATTATCAGACATCAACTTAATGCCGTCCGGAAAGATTGAAATCAAGTAAGTCGGATGATCCACCATTACGATCCCGCCAAATTCATATCTGTCAGGCAGATAGGTAACCTGCATCCCCAGGATATCCTCCCAGTCTTCATTTCTTCCAATACGTCTATGTTCTGATATGATCTGCGTAATCTCCCATGTGCCGTAAAACAATTTATAGACGTCGTTCTGTTCATAATGATGTTCCTCCAGAATCAAACCTTCTGCGTCTTCTGTTTCTCCTGTGACTTCAGTAGACATATCGATATTTTCTTCCGATATGCCAATATTTTCTTCTACTGTCTCACCGGCTTCCCCTATACTAACAGCATCGGATCCTCCTGCGTATTCCTCTCTGGCGTCATTAGCGCATCCTGCAAGCAACAGCATTACACAGGCGAAAGCTAATATTATTTTTATTTTCATTTTAGTCTTCTCCTCCAAAAAACAAATTCTGGCAGATGTCTCTTCTGCTGGATAGACCGTGATAATACCACGACAAAATCATCTCTTTTACTTTATAACAAGAGCAAGCGAGATTCTTGTCACCTGCTGTTGTTCCATATCCATATAAAAACTCGTGCACATATATTCTTCCTTATGAATATACCGAAATCTAACCGGCACATCTTGGTCAACCTCCACCAGATTTTCATCCTGATAAGCTTCCATCAATTCGTCAAGCGTTGTGCCTATAGTGATTCCTCTAGAAGTGCAAAAGCGCGACGTATCTATATCAATCTGTACAATATATATATTTTCTCCCGACATGTCATGATTCACAGGATTATAATCACTCGTATATACAGTAAGATCAGTGTATGGATGAAAATATACATCATGCCATGCTCCATATGCGTATATATTTCCAGCACAATTACCAACAATCACTGTAGGAAGCTCTTCCTCGTAATATTCAAAATCCTCAAATAACATTCNTANTGTTATTGTANANTCAGNANCGCTGNCCGATGCCCNTTCNNCATTCANTNCAGCTTCTTTTTCTTCTGTCTTTCCTTCTTTCACCGCATAAGAAATCTCAGAAGTACTGACCGTAAGTACATTGTCATGTATATTTTCGTCGTTTTCCCCTGTCTCTGTTTCTATGTTATCTTGAATAATTTCATTCTCCTGCCCTTTGCATCCAAACAGTAAAATGATCAAAAGCATGATTCCTGCATACAGTTCCATTTTTCTCATCACTTTCTCCTATTCTGCCGGATAGACCGGAATATAATAACGCATGGTTTCTGACGGTACATCGTTANAAATATCCTGCANTCCCATGATCCANNCCNGCTTNAATGNCCAGTCNATATCCGTCGCATATTGATTCTGTCCCGGTTTTCTCGGATTCCACCGCATTTCATATAATGTAGGTTGCCCATCTTCCTCTTTTCCAATATAGCTGCCTGCAATTCTTTCCGCTCCACCAATAATTGCAGCCTCTGGGGTAAACCACTCGTTTTCATATGCCGTATTTGCCCCTCCCTCAAGAGCATTGCCATCAACCGCGCCAAATCCATACATATTGTATACCGTTTTTCCGCCATAGGAATATCCCTNTGCCAGTTCGCTCGTCCCATGACCTGTTTCTAATATCNCATGGGCAATCAGGTACACGGGATTAACATNATAANCCTCTGCCGCATTTATAAAAGCTTCCTCTTCTTCCTTNNAGAATTCCCTGTCCTTCAAGCATTTCTTTGGCATCTTCAATTGTAAAAGATTTATTATTAGATAAATCTAAAAATTGATATTTTTCGCTTCCGGTCATATGATCGCACGGCAGCATTGTAGCATAAATTTCTTCTATTGATGCTGAAGTCAACCCTTCTGTTCCGTAAACTTTAGGTTCCGAATTCCCATCTAATGCATATTGGACATTTACCGCCTCTCTATATGGCATGGCACACACATAATATACAGTTGTGGAACCATCACCGTTAACTACTTCCAGCGATCCTTCTTTTTGGTGTGATAAATTATAAAAACGCATATAATTATCATAATCCGCCGCACTATTTATGATTGGATATCCACCGACAGTTGTCCGAAGTCCCGCAAGTCTTGCCGCCTGATATGCAAGGAAGCACTCATCTATTTCTTTCTCATCCTGCTGTTCGAAATCTATGTCATACAGGTCGCAAAAAGCCTCAGTTCCCTCTGCGACCTGCACCTTAAATTTACTGCCATTCATATTACTACTATACGCCCTAAATCTCAGCAACTCCTGAAGCTCCGCTACCGTGCTGCGAACGCCATCAAGCTTCACCCTGATATCCTCCATCCCCTTAATCGTTTCACTTGACACATAATCGCTATAGTTTACCAGTTCAAACATATTCTGGCTTACCCTGTTTCCATATTCCAGGAAATCTGTTTTTCTGATTCCTGCCCTTGCATTTTCACAGGCGGATATCAATGCTTCGCATCTTGCTTCCGCCGGGACGCTGTCTGCCAGATCGGATATCCTGCAAAATAATCCATCCGCTTTCTCCATGCAAACATCCACTTCTACCATTACGGAACGGATGCGTTCTCCGGCATACATCACTTCATTAGAATCCATATAATAATTTTGATTTAGCGCGGTCTTGATTCCCATCCCGTTTCCTCCTACAGAAAGTTCTTATATACTTCTTCACAACTGGTCTCTACATCTTTAAAAGCGTCCGCCGATTTCTGAATAAATAAAAGCAGTTCATCCATAAATACACGGATCTCCGTTAATGTCTTCCTCTCATCCTGTAAGCATTCCATAACTGCATCTATTCCCTCCCCGCAGGTCTTTAGAAGGGAACCTTCCAAATTTTCATAANGCGTNATTATGCTGCCATCAAATTCANCCTGCTGCTTCTTTGTCAGCCGTTCAGTTTTCTCTCTTACNACATCGTATNNAATATTTATCTCTCCCATTTTACATAGTAACTCCTTTCCTCATCACCTTCAGCAAGACGCTCTGACAGCAGAAGCACCTGCCTTTCAGTTTCATCAAAAGCCATCTCCAGATCAGGCAGCACTTTGTCTTTAAACAATCCTAAAACCAGTTTTACTTTTTCTGAAATCAGCTCCGTTTGAAAACCGCCACCCGGCACCAGCAGCCCTTCCAGCTCCCTGATATAATCATTCATCAATTCCCTGCTCTCCTTATGCAACATATATGCCTCACTCAACAGGTGATCGTATTCATCTGATTGTATTTTAATCATGACGCTCCTCCCTTATAACTCTGCCTGCAGGCTGGCAATCTGGCTTCTCAATCCCGTAATGTAAGACTCCAGGAATCCAATCTGCGTTTCAATTGCCGCTTCTGCATTTGAAAAATCTCCGTTTCTTTCTTCCATGCCATACCGTGCATCTGCTAATCCTTCATTGACTGCACTTGCCGTAATGCCGGAAAAAGCGTTCATGTCCGCCTCTGAATCCATGTTTTTATATCCATCAACCTGAGATATAAGCATTCTCACTTGTTCCTTTAAGCTGCTGAATGAGGCTGTCAAACCCTGACATCTGCTAATTTCACTCTCAATCTGCTGAATCTTAGCCAAGATTTCCCTTCTTCTTGCTTCTGCCGCTTCCCTTGCAGCCCGTTCCGATTCTGTAGCTTCCTGTCCGCTTCCTGTTCCAGCCATTCTTATTCTCCCCTCTGATCTTAAAGTGTTCCAATGATAACCAACAATATATCTGGCTTTGCCGTCAAATAGCATTAAAACTAATAGTCGTTACATTTTGCTCATATATATTTTATAAATATAAAATAAATATATTAAAAATATTTTATTATTTATAAATTCAGCATACAATATCATAAAATGTATGTCAATAATACATGATTTTCAATTTGAAATTTTTTGAATTCTTTAGTTCCCTGTTTAATGACAGAACATTTCCTAATTTAAAAAGGGATAACAGACGATTCCCAAATTCTCCGTTATCCCTGCAGTCTGCTATCTCCACAGACGTTCATTTTTAAATCCCGTAACATTTTATATGAAACGCATACGGTTTTAATACAAGAAATCTTTTCCTAAATTTAAAATTAAAATAATATAATTATATATCCATATAACAAACAAAGTCATCCATACAGATGACTTTGTTTATGACATTTATAGATTATGAATATAGACTTTCAAAAATATTCATTATATCCTCTGCCTGATCGGATAACATTTTTGCCGACAGCAGAGCGCTGACTCCAATCCTGATTCCCGGACCGTTTTCCTGCAAAAATTTCTCATCTATCTTTTCATCTTCAAATGTTAAACCGGTAAACTGATGAAACGCAGCATAAAAATCCAAAATCTGCTTATCCACAATCCCCTTCTGCGAGGCTCTTTCTTCCAAAAGCGCCTTATAAGACGTCTTCCTATCCGAGTTCTGTTTTCCAAGCAGTTCATTAGCGATACGAACGATTTCTGTCGAATTGACCGGTTTGGGAAGAACCTCCTTTGCACCGATTTCTAATGCTTCTTTAACATGCAATGCGTCACCGGCTGAAGTACAAATCACTACATTGGCTGCCGGATCAACAGCCAGAATAGCGCGCAGGCATTCTAATCCGTCCATCTCGTCCATCATAATATCACAAAATACAAGATCCGGCTTCAATGTCTTAAATGCTTCAAGTCCCTCTCTACCGTTAGACGCTTCTCCACAAACATGATATCCTTCATTTATTACTATTTGCCGAATCAAATTACGCGCTAATGTGGAATCATCAATCACTAATACATTTAACATAGCTTTCTCCATAAGATAAAAACTTAAAATATAACTTAAAGTACAAAAAAGAATCCGCGTCAGCCTAAAGCAAATGGGATTCATACAGATCCGTTTCTCTTTATTAAGATGCGGGTAGCCGGACTTGAACCGGCACAGTATTGCTACTAATGGATTTTAAGTCCATCGCGTCTGCCTATTCCGCCATACCCGCAGATATTTTGCAAATAAGTGGGGCCTATAGGGCTCGAACCTATGACCCTCTGCTTGTAAGGCAGATGCTCTCCCAGCTGAGCTAAGACCCCTTATTAACCATAAAATTAATACTTCTGCAACATTTGAACCGTCAGGCTCAAATCGCGAAGAAAAATGCCATGCTCTTTGGCATTTTTCGGTGTAAGACTTAGAACTTCTCTGCGAAGCAGCCTTTGCTGCAAGCAGTTAGAAGTTCTTCTCACACTAGCGACCCAGATCGGACTCGAACCGACGACCTCCGCCGTGACAGGGCGGCGCTCTAACCAACTGAGCCACTAGGCCATATAATTTATTTAACAAATAAATACTAGCACACCGAAAAAAAGAAGTCAATCATTATTCTTTCGGATGTGAAAACTAAAAATGGGAATCTGTTGATTCCCATCAGTGGACCTTCGGGGACTCGAACCCAGGACCGTCCGGTTATGAGCCGGATGCTCTAACCAACTGAGCTA
>WFLX011384937.1_pt1 | contig 27893 bp, 26 predicted proteins | sample 4967041 | NCBI WGS metagenome assembly WFLX01 (sample SAMN12857096, study PRJNA449069) | gut metagenome | isolation source: stool from male and female vole | host: Microtus ochrogaster | place: USA:Florida | collected 2017
GAAATGGTTGGAAACGACGCCGACGATGTCGATCGGCAGCGCCCCGATCTTCCAGCGGTAGAGCAGGTCGTTCAGGCAATGGCCGAAACGCGACACCATCAGAAGAACCTTCATCCGCTCCGACTGTTCGTGAAGAGCCGTCACCATTTCGAACTTCGAGGCAATCGGCTTCAGCCCCTCCTCAAGAGCCGCAAGGCCCAGCCTTTCCTCGGAGATGAAGCTAATACGCATGAAGAACAGACCCGTTTCGAGGTCATCGAATTGCGACGAATCGACGATGTTGCAGCCCTGCCCGGCCAGGTATCCGGAGATGGCGGCGACGATGCCGCGCGTCGATTTGCAGGTGACAGTCAGAACGAAATTCTGCATGCGCATTGCTCTCCTCTCATTCAACCCGCGCGGGTCCATGGGGCGTCCCGGCGCACGTCGATCCCCATCCCGGCCGATGGTGCAATTGCTAGCAGAGCAGTTCGGTCAAATCAATTAACAGGAAAAAATATTTCTTCTCATGCAACTTAATCTGCAACTGGAACCACGAGCAGCATCATGACCCGTTATCCTTGAGCGGTTCGATGATCCGCGAGCAGACCCATAAGACCTCGGCATCCTCTTCGGAGGCCTTCAGCAATGCGTGGCCCATCGTGCTGTCGAAATAGCAACTGTCGCCGGTATGGAGACGCGTGGGTGCATAAAATTGCGTGTGGAGCTCGATTTCGCCGGACAGCACATAGACAAATTCCTCGCCGGAATGAGACAGCATGCCACCAAAGCGGCTGATCGAATTGGCCTTGATGATTGCCTTGAGCGGCACGAACTGCTTGTGGGCCAGTTCGGTGCACAGCATTTGATAATCGTACTGATCTGTATTGTGGGCGACACCATCTCCGGCGCGGTTGATGGTACGCCGGCCGCTGACCGTGGTGGTCTGACGCCGTGCGAACAACTCGGCAACGTCGGCGCCAAGCCCCTCCGCCAGGCTGAGGATCGTGTCGTAGGTCGGCGACATCTGTCCGTTCTCGATCTTGGAAAGCGTCGAAGGCGCCAGAGCGCATCTTCGCGCCAGTTCGTTGAGGGTCAGACCATTTTCCTGCCGCAACTGGCGCAAGGTTTCGGCAATCGAACGCCGGGATCGCGGCCGCGGCGGTGCGTCCAGTGGTACGAGATCATTGGTCATCGGGTCCGCGTCCTCTGCGGTGTCTATTTCTTTTGGCTATAGCCAATGCGTTCAGAGCGGGAAGGCCCTGGGAAGCGATTGCGATGCCATGTTCCGCCTGAGATCGCCGGAGTGCGGCACTGGCCTGCGTGGTAAAAACACCGTGACCAACTGAACTATCATGATCGCGTTTCCGACAATTTCTGTTGCGGAACAATTCTATTTCTTCATGATCTCCATTGTTCTCTACAATAGCTTCGAACAATCTCAATTTATATACATCTGAGAGGGTTACAGATATGGTCAGTTCCACTGATTATCCTATCGAGGATGCGATTTTTTCCGATACGAAATATCGTTATGCAACTCCGTTATGATACGCAAGAGTGTAGATCGGATTTATAAGTTCATTTAACACCTAGTCCAGCTTTACAACGCTCAATCATGATCGACTTTTAGCATGAAATCTCGGCTTTGTTTAAAACCTACTCGATTGACATCCTGTTCTACTCGTGTCCTATAAGGAAAATATTTTCCTATAGGCGCGCTCTTGGAGGGGCGTTGAGAGCGCGCGCCACGTAGCAATACGTGCAGGTCATTTTTCGACGCCCGCCGTCGAAAGGATGTTTGGATGCGCATCGGAAACAAACGCGGATTGCAGTTTGCCACGGCATTGCTGTCTTGCATGGCAGGTTTTGCGGGCCCGGCTTCGGCTCAAAGCTCTGATCTCGTCGTCAACAGCGCGGTGGCGCCCAGCACGCTGGATCCGGCCTGGGCCTGCGGGTTGCAGGAAATCAGTTTTCTGCAGAATTTCTATGTGCGTCTGGTTCAGAACGGCACCGCGGAAGGGCCCGAGGGCACAGGGGTCGTCGATTATTCCAAGATCGAGCCCTATCTCGCCAAGTCCTGGGAGGTCAGTGAGGATGGGTTGGTCTACACGTTCCACCTCAAGGAAGGCTACACGTTCGAAAGCGGCAAGCCGGTCGATGCGGATGCTGTTCGCTATTCCCTACAGCGCGTGCTTGACATGGCCGGCTGCGGCCGGTTCTTCCTGACAGACGGTCATATCGATCCTGTCATTTTCAAGTCCATCGAAGCGGTCGATCCGCTGACGGTCGAGATCACGCTCAACAAGCCAAACGGCAACATGCTGGGCGATCTGGCCACCCATGCGGCATCGATCGTCGATCCCTCCATCGTCGAAGCCAATGGCGGCGTCACGCCCGGTCAGCCGAATGAGTACATGGCGGCAAATGTAACCGAATCCGGACCGTTCCTTTTGGATTCCTATACGGCCAACCAGAATGCTCGCCTAGTGGCCAATCCGGCTTTCGCAGGCGAAGCGCCGGCATCGAAGGCCATCAACGTCAACTGGATCACCGCCTTGCCGACGCTTTTGCTGCAGGCACGTACCGGGCAGGCCGATATCACCTTCGGCCTTGCCAAGCAGGCCGTCAAAACCATGGTCAGCAATGCCGGCACGCGGGTGATCGCCTATTCCAGTCCATTTGCCCAGCAGATGATTCTGCCCAATACCAAGGCACCCTGGAACAACAAGCTTTTCCGACAAGCCGTCGCCCATGCCGTGCCCTATGAAAGCATCGTTTCGCGCGTCGCCTATGGTTACGGCACGCAATATTACGGACCGATTCCGCCCAGCCTGCCCGGCTTCAACGCCGAGCTCAGCAAGCCGGTCCCCTTCGATCTCGATCGGGCAAAAGATCTGATCGCCGAAAGCGGCGTGGCAACACCCGTCGATGTCGAGGTGATGATCCAGGAAGGCGACGCCACCCAGCAGCAACTGGCCACCATTCTGCAAAGCACTTGGAAAGATCTCGGCATCACCCTCAAGATCCGCGTGGCGCCGGCTGCCGAATTCCAGGACCTGTCACAGGGTCATCGGGTTCAGTCGCTGATGCGTCTCGACGGTCCCGGCGTGTTCGAGGTCGGCTATTACTGGGGCTATGACGCGGTTTGCGGCAATCCCAACAATCTCACCGAATATTGCAACAAAGACATGGATGCGCTGATCGAGAGACTGCGCGCCTCTTCCGACCCGGCCGAGCGACAGACGATCATGGACCAGGCCACGGAAATCTGGCGTGCGGATTATCCGAAGATCCTGTTCTTCGAGGATCAGCCGGTCGTCGTTCTCTCCGATGCCGTGACCAAGTTCACCTTCTCGCCGCTCCCCGACTATCGCTACTGGGCGAAATAAACTCTCCGGAGGAAAGAAAGAATGGCAACGCGTATTGGTGTCGACATTGGCGGCACGTTCACCGATCTCGTCTATTTCGACGAGCGGACCGGCAAAACGGTTGAAGGAAAGGTTCCGACCGTGCCTTCGGCGCCGGAGGAGGGGGTGGTCAATGCGATCACCCAGCACGTCCCGCAGGAGATTATCGAGGAAGCGCTGTTCTTTCTGCACGGGACGACCGTAGGCCTCAACGCTCTTCTCGAGCGGCGCGGCTCCAGGATCGGCCTGATCACCACGACGGGTTTCCGCGACGTGCTGGAAATCCGCCGAGGCGACCGGGTGGAAATGTATAATCTGTTCTGGAAGCAGACGGAGCCGCTGGTGCCACGTCGCCTGCGCCTCGAAGTCGATGGCCGCATGCTGGGCAATGGCCGCGAGTATCGCCCGCTCGACGCCGACACCGTGAAAGCGGCGGCGCAAAAGATGATTGCGGAAAGCGTCGATGCCATCGCGGTCAGTCTGATCAACGCCTACGCCAATCCCGCCCACGAGCTCGAAGTCGAGCGGCTGTTGCGTGAGGAAGGCTTTGAAGGCGGTATCTCGCTGTCCCACAGGATCTCGGGCGAGTATCGCGAGTATGAGCGCACTTCGACCACCTGCATCGATGCTTTCGTGCGTGGCCGGATGTCGAACTACTTGCGCCGTCTCGACGGCCGCCTGCGCGAGATGGGCTTTAAGGGCACATCGCTGATCACCCGCTCCGGTTCGGGTTCGATGACCTTCGCCGAGGCCGAGGACCGCCCGTTCGAAACCATCATGTCGGGACCGGTCGGCGGCGCGCAAGGGGCGAGCGAACTCGCCAAGATGCTCGGCATCAAGGCCCTGGTCACCGCCGATGTCGGCGGCACCAGCTTCGACACCGCTCTGGTGATCGACGGCAAGCCGCAGATCCTGTTCGAGGGCATGATCGACAATATGCCGATCCAGAGTCCCTGGGTCGATGTGCGCTCCATCGGTTCGGGAGGCGGCTCGATCGCCCATATCGATCCCGGTGGTCTGATGCGGGTCGGACCGCGTTCTGCGCAGGCCGTCCCGGGGCCGGCCTGTTACGGCAAGGGCGGCACCGAACCCGCCATGACCGATGCGGCCGCATGGCTCGGTATGCTCGGGCCAGGCGATCTCGCCTCCGGCATTCACCTCAATATTGAAAAAGCGCGTGCAGCGCTTGAGTCGGTCGGCACCCATATCGGTCAGGACGTCGAGGCGACGGCAGCGGGCGTCATGCGAATCTCATCGGCGGCAATGGCCAATGCCATGCGCGAAATCTCGCTCGATCAGGGCCTCGATCCACGCACGATCACGCTTCTTCCCTTCGGCGGCGCCGGCCCGTTGATGGGGACGTTGCTGGCCGACGAGCTTGAAATGAACCATGTCATCATCCCGCCGCTGGCGGGCAATTTCTCCGCATGGGGCCTGTTGGGCGCCGACATGGTGCAATCGACGGCGCGCACGCGGGTTATCGGCTTTGCTCCCGGCGCCCTGACCGAGGTCGCCCGAATTCTGGAAGAGCTGTTCGCAACATTGACGGAACGCAGCACGGCGCATGCCGGCGACGGCGTGCGCTCCGTACGTCTCGACCTGCGCTACAAGGGTCAGGAGCATACTCTGTCCATCGAAGTCGAACTGGCCGAAGGACGTATTGCCGAAACCGAGGAGGCTATCCTCGAGCGTTTCGTGGCCGAGTATGCCCGCACGTTCGGCTCGACGATGAACGAGGATGTCGAACTGGTCTCGGTCCGTGCCAGCACCACGGTGCTCTTGCCGCGCCGGGAGCTGAGCTACACGTCCAAGCGCTCGGATGGCGAAGATGATAGGGTTATGGAGGTCTATTCCTTCGAATCCAGGGCGCGACTGCCCTTCCGGATCATCCCCCGTGGCCGGATTTCCGGCGAGATCCGCGGCCCCGCCATCATCACCGAAGACACGACGACCACCTATGTCGATGTCCAGTGGACCATCTCGAGCGGCAAAGCCGGCGAAATCATTTTGGAACGGACGCACTGAAATGGCTAGAAAACATGAATCCGTCACCCATAATGCCGGCATGTTCGGCCGCATCACCGATGCCAAGGCCGACCCGATCACCACCGAGGTCATTCGCCACGCGCTGAATTCGGCCGCCAACCAGATGAAGCGCGCTTTGATCCGCACCTCATTTTCGCCGATCATCTACGAAGTGCTCGATTTCGCCGCGGCCATCTATGACAAGGAAGTCCGGCTTCTGTCGCAGGCGCCGTCGCTGCCGATGTTCATGGGGACCCTGTCCTTCTGCATCATCGAGGCCGTCAAGGCCAATGGCGGGCCGGAAACCCTCAAGCCCGGCGATGCTCTGATCTATAACTGGCCATTCGGAACCGGCTCACATCCGCAGGACGTGGTCATCATCATGCCGGTCTTCTTTCGGGATGAGGAGCTGATCGGCTATACAGCGATGAAGGGACATTGGCTGGATATCGGCGCCAAGGATCCCTATTGCACCGACACGACGGATGTTTTCCAGGAGGGCGTGATCTTCCCGGGCGTCAAGATCTACAAGGAAAATGTTCTCAACGACGACATTTTCCGGATGATCATGGCCAATACGCGGGTTCCCCAAATGGTGCGCGGAGACCTCGACGCGCAGGTCACGGGCTGCCGGGTGGGCGTCAAATCGCTGATCGAGGTGATCGAGCGGTTTGGGCTCGAAACCTACCGGGCCGCGGTCGACGACATGTTCGACCATGGCGAACGTATCGTCCGCTCTTATTTCGAGAAGATCCCCGACGGCCGCTATGTCGGCAAGGGCGAAATGGACAATAACGGCGTCACCACGGACCGTATTCCCTTCGAGGTCGTGCTTGAAGTCAGGGGTTCGGACGTCATCCTCGACTTTTCCGGCGTGCCCGACGAGCAGGCCGGGCCGACAAACTCGCCGCTGCCCACCACCATTTCGGCCAGCCGGGTGGCGATCACCATGCTGGCCGGCTATGGCGAAGCGCCGCATGAGGGTCACTTTCGGCCGCTCAAGGTCATCACCCGCCCCGGCTCGATGTTCGACCCGCTGCCGCCGGCACCGTCCTTCATCTATGGATGGCCGGGCCTGCAGGCGATCGAAGTCATCTATAACGCCGTCGCGCACGCCATGCCCAAGGCCGTGCCCGCCCAATCCGGCGGTTGCATCTGCTCTGTCGTGGCCTGGGGAAGCCGGGAGGAAAGCGGCGAGCCCTGGGCGGACGGCACGCCGCTGCCGACGGGACAGGGGGCCTGGGACGGCGGTGATGGAGGCATCATGCTGCATATCGCCGAATCCGCCACCCGCTTCACCCCGGCCGAAGTCTGGGAGCACCGCAATCCCTGGATCATCGAGCAGCTGGCGCTGGCCGAGGATTCCGTCGGACCGGGCAAGTGGCGCGGCGGACCTGGCCTCAATCTCGATATCCGCATGACAGAGGACACGCTGATCACCACCGTCTTCGACCGCACGCTCAATGCCCCCTGGGGCCTGTTGGGCGGCAAGGAGGCACGGCCGAACAATTGTTTCGCCAAAATGCCGGATGGCGAAGTTCATTCCATCGCCAAATCGACGCATTTCCACATGCCCAAGGATTCGGTGCTGCAAACCCGCACCGGCGGCGGCGGCGGCTATGGCGACCCCGCCGAGCGGCCGGTCGAGATGGTCAAGCGCGACCTGGCCGATGGCTACATCACCGAGGATTATGCGCGAAAGCACTATCCGCACGCGTTTTCGTGACGTGATCCAGGCAGGGCTGTCGGTCGGAGGCCGGCGAAACGGGGGCGGGGACCCGACCCCCGCCCCGGATCTGAGAGACCGCCATCATGGGAACGCGCGGCCCGACCGTGCGCTCCAACCCTTTTCCACCAAGATAAGAGGCCAGGCTGGTGAGACGTCTTATTGCTCAATTGGCGCATGATTGGGAATTGCTGCTCGGCGTGGTGCTTTTCGGCCTGATCGTCCTTCTGGCAGTGTTCGGGGGTTGGCTCTGGCGGGAAGATCCGCTGCGCGTCGATATCCTCAACTCGCTGCTGCCGCCCGATCTCGCACATCCCATGGGAACCGACGATGTCGGCCGCGATGTGCTGGCCCGCTTCATTCGCGGCGCGCAGGTGTCGATGGGCGTGGCGATCAGCGTCACCATTGCCGGCACCCTGATCGGCGGCACATTGGGCCTGCTGGCGGGTCTCATCGGCGGCTGGTTCGATGTCGTGGTCTCGCGGATCATGGATGCGATCCTCGCCTTTCCGCCGCTCATTCTGGCCATGGCGGTGGCTATTGGTCTCGGACAGGGCATCGTCTCGGCCGGCATCGGCGTGATTCTGGCCGCCATTCCCTGGTACTTCCGCCTGCTGCGCAGCGAGGTCCTGCGCCTCAGGACGCTGATGTATGTGGAATCCGCACAGGCGCTCGGCGCCTCGAGTTTTCGGCTGATCCGCCTGCATATTCTGCCTCAGACCACGTCGACCATCTTCATTCAGGCCTCTTCGGTCTTCGGTTTCTCAATCCTCACCCTTGCCGCCCTGGGTTTTGTCGGGCTCGGCATCCAGCCGCCGACGCCCGAATGGGGCACGATGATCACCGAGGGGCTCGCCTACGCGCTCACGGGTCAATGGTGGCTGGGCTTCTTTCCCGGTCTCGGCATCTTCATCCTCGCCGTCTCGGCCAATCTGATCGCCGACCGGCTGCGCGATATCTATGACCCGAAATCCGGCGCACGGCTGTCAATCTAGGAGCAAGAGATGATCGACTTTCTGCTTGCACGTATCGGATCGGCCATCGTCACCATTTTCGGCGCCTCGGTTCTGGCCTTTGCCGTGCTGCGCGCCGTGCCCACCAATCCCGCCCGCCTCATCGCCGGCCCCTTCGCCAATGACGAAGTGATCGCGCAGGTGACCGCCAATCTCGGGCTGGATAAATCGCTGCCCGTGCAATATCTGGACTATGTCACCTCCTTCTTTATCGGCGACTGGGGCTTTTCCTATAGTGCCGGGCAGCCGGTTCTGTCGCAGATCACCGAACGGCTGCCGGCGAGCGCCGAACTTGCGCTTTACGCGTTCCTGTTTGCCTTTTTCGGTGCTGTGCTGGTGACGGTGCTGGTCAGTTTTCTCAATTCGCGCTGGCTCGACCGCTTCCTGCGGCTATTGTCCTTCATCAGCGTCGGCGTGCCGCCTTTCTGGCTGGCGCTATTGTTCCTGATGGTGTTTTTCGAACGGCTTGGCTGGTTTCCCGGTCCTGTCGGCCGCGGCCCGGCACCCACCGGACTCTATACCGGCCTGTTCACCATCGACTATCTGCTGGCGGGTGATTTCGCGGGCTTCGGTACGGCGCTGCATCATCTGGCGCTGCCGTCGATCGCACTGGCGCTTGGGCCGTTCGGCTATCTCGTGCGGCTGTTGCGTGCCAATCTGCTCGACATCATCAACGAGCCCTTCGTGACGGTTCTGCATGCCAAGGGCGTGGCGCCGATCTCGACGCATTTCCGGCACATCCTGCCCAATGCCTTCCTGCCGACATTGACCGCCGGCGGCTTGATCCTGGCGCAATTATTGGGCGGCAGCGTGCTGGTGGAGCGCATCTTCGTCTGGCCGGGCATCGGCACGCTGGTGATCGACGGCATTCTCCGGCAGGATTATGCCGTGGTCCAGGCCTTCATCATGCTCAGCGCCATCATCTATATCGGCGTCAATCTGCTGGTCGACATTCTCTACGGCTATGTCGATCCGCGTGTCCGGAGGAGTTGAGGCCATGACGGAACCTCCTATGTCCATCCCGCTTTTGGAAGTGACCGGTCTCAAAACCTCATTCACGACCCCGCGCGGAACAGTAAAAAGCGTCGATGACGTTTCCTTTTCGATTGCCGCCGGCAAAACGCTCGGCGTGGTCGGGGAATCCGGCTCGGGCAAAAGCGTCACATCGCTCTCCATCATGCGGCTGGTCGGCCGTGGTGGCGGGGTGATCGATGATGGTGCGATCCGCCTTAACCTGCCGGGACAGCCCGGTCTGGATATCCGCGCGCTGGACGAAAAGGCGATGCGCAAGGTGCGCGGCAACGATATCGCCATGATCTTCCAAGAACCGATGACCAGCCTCGATCCGGTCTGGTCGATCGGCGACCAGACCATAGAGGCCATCCGCCTGCATCAGGATGTCAGCAAAAATGAAGCTCGCGAAAAAGCGATCGAAATGCTCAGGCTCGTCGGAATTTCGGCCCCGGAATCGCGCGTCGATGATTTTCCCCACCAGCTCTCAGGCGGCATGCGCCAGCGGGTGATGATCGCCATCGCACTGTCCTGCCGCCCGGCATTGCTGATCGCCGACGAGCCGACCACCGCGCTCGACGTCACCATTCAGGCCCAGATCCTCGACCTTATTCGCCGGCTGCAAAAGGAAATCGGCATGTCTGTGCTGTTCATCACTCATAATCTCGGTGTCGTCGCCGAGATCGCCGACAAGGTGGCGGTGATGTATGCCGGCCAGGTGGTTGAGGAAGGCCCCGTCCGGACGATTTTTTCCGCACCCCGCCACCCTTATACGGTCGGCCTGCTCAAATCGATCCCGATGCCGGGCGGAATGCGCGTGGACGACGCCGGCTCGCGCCGGCTCGACACGATCGGCGGCATGCCTCCCAATCCGCTGGCTTTGCCGGCCGGATGCCGGTTCGCGCCGCGCTGCTCGCTGGCAATCGAGGACTGTCATAAGGCACCGCCGCCTCTGGTGCAGGCCGGCGACGAGCATGGTGTCCGCTGCATTCGCTGGCAGGAGGTAAGTAAATGAACAATACGGCGCCGCTTCTCGACGTCAGCGGGCTCACCAAGCGCTTTTCGGTCAAGGGCCGCGGCCCCAAGGGTGAAAAACGCTTCGTGCATGCCGTCGATAATGTCAGCTTTACCATTGCCCGCGGCGAAGTCGTCGGTCTTGTGGGGGAATCGGGCTCCGGCAAAACCACGATCGGCCGCACGCTGATGCGGCTGACCGATCCGACAGCAGGCGTGATCGCCTATGAAGGCACGGATATCGCCCATCTCCCCGCCCGCGAGATGATGGCGTTCCGGCGCAAGATCCAGATGGTGTTCCAGGATCCGTTCGCCAGCCTCAACCCGCGACGCAAGGTCGGGCAGTTGATTGCGGAGGGCATGGAAATCCACAAACTCGGCACCCGCCAGAAGCAGGATGCGGAGGTCAAGCGGCTGCTGACGCTGGTCGGACTGCCGGCCGATGCCGGCCAGCGCTTCCCGCACGAGTTTTCCGGCGGCCAGCGCCAGCGCATCGGCATTGCACGCGCGCTCGCCGTAGCACCGGGCTTCATCGTCGCAGACGAGCCGGTGTCGGCGCTTGACGTGTCGGTGCAGGCGCAGGTTCTCAACCTTTTGCAGGACCTCAAGGAACAGCTTGGCCTGACCATCCTGTTCATCTCTCACGATCTGGCCGTGGTGGAGCATTTCTGCGACCGGGTGATCGTGCTGTATCTCGGCCGTATCATGGAAATCGCCCCGTGCCACCGGCTCTATTCCAAGCCGGCGCACCCCTATACCGAGGCCCTTCTATCCGCGGCTCCCGTCCCCGATCCGGATCGGAAGGGCGACCGCATCGTTCTCGAAGGCGATATCCCGAGCCCTATCGATCCACCCTCCGGATGCGTGCTCAGAACCCGCTGTCGCTACGCGCTGCCCGACTGCGCCGCAGTCCGCCCCGAGCTGCGCGAAGTGGCGCCCAACCATTTCAAGGCCTGTCTGCGCGACGACATTCTTTAGAGCCGGATGTTTTTAGGCGGATCGACCTAAAAACATCATGATCTAATCCTCTCCGCGGCCGCGCGGATAGGAAATGATGGACAGATACCGGATCGGCAGCGTGGTCAGTTCTTCCGGCCCGTGCGGCGCGTCGGCGTCGAAGAACAGGCTGTCGCCCGGAGTCATGCGGTAGAGGTTGTTGCCATGCCGATAAACGACCTCGCCTTCCAGCATGTAGAGGAACTCCAGACCATCGTGCTGAAACGTCGGAAATATGTCGGAGTTTTCGGTCAGCGTGATCAGGTAAGGCTCGACGACGACGCCTGACGTGTTCGAGCCGATATGGCCGAGGAGGTTATATTGATGCCCGGCGCGGGTGCCGCGTCGCTCGACGTCAACGCCCTCCCCCGCCTTCACGAAAACGGCGCTATGCTCCTCTTCGAAGCGGCGGAAAAACGCGGTGATCGGTACGCCGAGTGCCCGCGACAGCGTCTGCAGCGTCGTCAGCGATGGCGATGTGTTGCCGTTTTCGATCTTCGACAGCATGCCGACCGAGATGTCGGTGGCGGAGGCAACATCGGCGACCGTAATGCCGAGCTTCTTGCGGAAGGCGCGCACCTCATGCCCGATCGCTACCTCCAGCACCTTTTCCCGGGTGTCACGAATGGCATGCGGATCCTGGGTCAGCGGCGTCACACGCGTCAGGCCCGGCGCCGCCTTGCCGTTCTTCTTCGAGTTCCGTTGCTTTCCCGCGTTTTCCCCAGCCATGCCGATCTCACTCCGATTTTCACTGACAGTAGCTACATTTGCGTCTTCCGCGACGGAAGATCAACACCGCGGCGGCCTGCGCCACATGACCTTCTGATGCGCGGAGCGGGCGCCTGAGGGTTCCGGCTTCATGTGCCGGCAAACGGACGCTCTGAAGCCGAGGGCGACGGCGGCGGAAAACAGAGCGCACTCCTCCGGATCCCACACATCACTTGACAGTGCCCGCGCTTTGCCGGACATTCCTGTCAGGCAAATAATTTTTCTAAGCAGAATAAGAGGGTTCACAGCGAAATACCGAAACTCGAGTCTACTTGGAGGAGGAGGCAAGCCAATGGAAGCGACACTCAGCAAGCTCAGCGAAGATGCGAGCTTCAGCCAGCGTATCGATGCAATGCACAGACGTGACCGCGTCTGCCTGACAGCCTTCGTCGTGGTCCTATGGTGCACTCTGCTCTTTGCGCTGTTTACCGTATGGCCCTACATCGCAACTCCGGCCATTACGGTCATCCTGACAGTCGCCTGCGGCCTGGTGCTGCTCTTCAATACGGCCGCCATCGTCGCGATGCTGCGCCACTACGAGGAAGACAAGCACTTCATCTACAGCCTCGATCTCAAGCATCTCGATGAGATGCGCTCTTTCGGCCGCTAGGAGGTATCATGTCGTACGAACCTCCGAAACAGAGCTTTGCAGGTCAGATTTTCGATGTGGCCACATTGCTCGTTCTCACCATCGGGGCGCTTTATATACCACTCTATCTCGGCCTCGCGGGCGCGGCCAAGGTGCCGAACCCGATCGCCGACCCAACCTGGGAATCGCTCGGCCAGAATGCCACCGAGCAGCAGCAATGGGCGGCGCTTGGAATCACCGATCCGGCTGCCGCCAACGACATCATCACTGCGCGCTTCGATTACAGCTTCAGTTGGGCCTCGCTCATCGTCATGGCGCTGCTCGTCATAGGCTATTTCGTGATGGTCGTCCGGCTTTCCGACAGGGAATACCGCGAAGTGATCGACGAACGCTTCGGCACGAAGCAGCGCTAAAGCGGGACGAGGACGCGTGTGCGGTTTTCCGCCCGCATTCCGTTTTCATTCAATCGATCCAGGGGAGGATGGTTTGGCCATGTGGGACATACTCGAATATGCGGCTTGGGCGCTGTCGGCGCTATTCGGCGTGCTGATGCTCGCCGATCTCATCCGCATCGACAGCACTTACGACAACGAACTGCTGATCTCCTCTCGCGAAGGCGAGATCGAGGCGACCGCAGAGCGCCACGAGATCTGAGGGGAGGACAGCAGATGGACGATATTACATCCGCCGCGGCTGAGCCGGACCGGTTGCGGCTGTTGAGGGTTCTCGGACCCTCGCATGTCTGGGCACTCGGCGTCGGCATCGTGCTCGTCGGCGAATATATGGGCTGGAATTTCTCCGTGGGCAAAGGCGGCATGATCGCCGGCCTGATGGCCTGCTGGGTGGCAGGCCTGCTCTACACCTGCGTCGCCATGATCGACTCCGAGGTTACCTCGACGGTCGCCGCAGCGGGTGGTCAGTACGCTCAGGCAAAACACATCGTCGGCCCGCTGATGGCGTTCAATGTCGGTCTTTTCCTCGTCATGGCCTATACCATGCTCGAGGCCGCCAACGCCATCACCGTCGGCTTCCTGCTCGACACTGTGGCGGGCATGCAGGGCCAGGCAGGCCTCAACCAGCAGCCCTTCATCGTTCTCGCCGTCATGTTCCTGGCATGGCTCAACTATCGCGGCGTGCTCGCGACCCTGACCTTCAACCTGGTCATCACCGCCGTCGCCTTCCTTGCGATCGTGGCGCTGTTCGTGTCGGTGCAGTTCGGCGCCTCTGCAGTGCCGCTCGATTTTTCGGCGATCACCACGGATCCGCTCCCCTATGGCTGGGTCGGGATCGTTGCATCGCTGCACTTCGGCCTCTGGTACTATCTCGGCATCGAGGGTACCTGCCAGGCAGCCGAGGAGGTGCGCTCACCTGCCCGTTCGCTTCCCTATGGCACGATGGCCGGCATCATGACACTGCTGGTTGCGGCCACAATGACCTGGTATATCTGCTCCGGCCTGATGCCGTGGGAATATCTTGGTCAGGCCGGAACGCCCTTGTTCGACGCCGCCCGCGTCACCGGCAGCACCGGGTTGATGATCCTGCTGTTCGTCGGCACGGCCTTCGCCACGCTCGCCTCGGCAAACGGCTGCATCAACGACGCTTCACGGGCCTGGTTCTCGATGAGCCGCGACCGCTATCTGCCGAGCTGGTTCGGTGCCGTCCATCCGGTCTACCGCACGCCCTATCGCGCAATCGTCTTCCTGGTCCCCATCGCGCTCATTTTCGCGCTCGGAGCCCCGCTCGATCAGGTCGTGACCTTCTCCATTCTTTCGGGCCTGCTCGGCTACACCTTCATGACCTTCAACATGGTGATGTTCCGAAACAAGTGGCCGCTCGGCAAGATCAAACGCGGCTACGTGCACCCGTTTCACCCTTTGCCGACGATCGTGCTGCTCATTCTGTGCTCGACCGCCTATTTCGCCGTGTTCCTCGGCTACGGCACGCAGCTCAGCGCGATGATGTGCTTCTATATCATAGCGTCGCTGTGGTTCCACTTCCGGCGCTACAAGTTCGTACGCCGCGGCGACCAGTTCACGATGCCCTGGCCGAAGCCGCAAGGCTATTGACCGGCTTAAGTCGGCGGCACCTGGCGAGCCGCCGACCTTCGGAGGGCGTGCACCCGATTCGGATCGTGCGCTCCCCTTCTTGAAACCGACCGGAGCGCTTCCCGCGTCAAAAGCAGGGCGATTGCATGATCACCACAATTGCTTTCTCTGCCTTCGCAATAGCATCAGGCATATGGATGAGCGTGCGCGCCGTCCGCGACCACCGGGCGGCCATGGCCGAACGCCGGGGTCTACTCGACGACGCGGCACGGCTCCTCAGGGACGCTCGCATCACCTTCAGCGCAGACCATTTTCCGATCCTCGCCGGCAGCCTGGCCGACGGACGGCAGATACGCGCTGAACTCATCGTCGACACCATGGTCTGCCGCCGATTGCCGCAATTGTGGCTGAAGCTGACCCTGTTCGAAACCATTCTCCGTGCCAGACCCAGGATCGGGGCGCTGGCGCGGCCGACCGGCGCCGAGTTCTACTCGATCGTCCATGAAATGCCGCGTCTGCTCATGCCGCCGCCCGGCGATACCGCCCTCCTGATGCGCGGCGACGGCAACGCCTCCGACCGGCAGGTCGAACGGACCGCGGCCATGTTTGCGAGCCTGTTTTCCGATCGGACGCTCAAGGAAGCGGCTATCACTCCGCGCGGCGTGCGGCTCGTCCGCCAGGCGGACGAAGGACAACGCGCGGCGCATCTGCTCCTGCGGCAGGCGCGCTTTTCCGTCACCGCGATTGCGCCTGAGATCATACGGCGGACAATCGCCGAAGCGGAGGTACTGAGCGGCTTCCTGGCGGATGATGAAGCCGTTCCGGGTCGGAGGGACTTCAGAAAAAATGCGCAGCGGTTTCTGTTTCAGGCCGATCCGACCTGAAGCATCGTGCTCCGGCCGGTTGAGGAGGATCACCATGGCCAAGCCTATCAATCCCTTTCTGGTGCTGATGCTGGCGACAGTGCTGCCTGGTGCCGGCCATGTCGCCATACGCGATGCGACCCGCGGCTTGGCCTTTGCCTTTTTCGTCGTATTCTTTTCCGTCGTCACTTACATGACCGCGCCTCCGGACCGCTCCTTCATCGGGCGGCATGCAGGCGGACTGTTCGTCTGGGCACTGTCGATCCCCGATGCCTATCGCCGTGCGCGCGTCCGCACAGTCATGGCCCGAAAAAGCTGAAACTACAGCGCCGTGCGTCTTATAAGACGCACAAAGGTCGCTGTAGCACTTTGATCTGCTGCATGTTTTTGTCCTTCAATCGGATCCGATTAAAGGAAACATGCAGTAGACGTGCAGGCCGAAGGGCTCCAGCCGGCACGCTTTTCCTGCACGCGCCCTACACGTCCAGCGTGGTCTGGTGCTCCCAATCCGTGAACTGCGAGCAATAGGCATTCCACTCGCCTTGCTTGAGCTTCAGATAGGCGGCTGAGAACTCCCGTCCAAGCGCTTCCTGCAGTTCTTCGTCCCTCTTGTACTCCCGCAGGGCGTCGAGCAGGTTGAGCGGAAGCTTCGGCGCATCGGTCACCTGATGCCCGTCCCTGTACATGTCGATGTCGTAGTGGCGGCCGGGATCAGCCTTGGAGCGAACGCCCGAAAGGCCGGCAGCGATGATGATCGCCTGCAGGAGATAGGGATTGACGGCACCGTCCGGCAGGCGCAGCTCGAAACGGCCGGGACCGGGGACGCGAACCATATGGGTGCGGTTGTTGCCGGTCCAGGTCACCGAATTTGGTGCCCAGGTCGCACCGGAAACCGTGCGCGGGGCGTTGATGCGCTTGTAGGAATTGACCGTCGGATTGGTGACGGCGGCGAGGGCGCTTGCATGCTTCATGATGCCGCCGAGAAAATAGCGCCCCTCGGCGGAAAGTCCGAACTCGGCTCTCTTGTCGGCAAAGGCATTCACCTCGCCTTCCAGATCCCAGACCGATATATGGCAATGGCAGCCGTTGCCCGTCAGACCTTTGAACGGCTTCGGCATGAAGGTCGCACGCAAGCCGTGCTTCTCGGCGACCGATTTCACCATGAACTTGAAGAACGAGTGCTTGTCGGCCGTACGGAGCGCGTCGTCATACTCCCAGTTCATCTCGAACTGGCCGTTCGCGTCTTCATGGTCGTTCTGATAGGGCTTCCAACCGAGTTCGAGCATATAATCGCAGATCTCGGCGATCACGTCGTACCGACGCATGATCGCCTGCTGGTCGTAACAGGGCTTTTCGGCCGTATCGAACGTGTCGGAAATCTTCGAACCATCCGGCGAGATCAGGAAAAATTCCGGCTCGACGCCGGTTTTAACGCGAAGCCCCTCCTCAGCGGCTTCGGCGATCAGCTTCTTAAGCACCACGCGCGGAGCCTGTTCCACCGGCGCCTCATCCATGACGCAATCGGCGGCGACCCAGGCGACATCCTTTTTCCAGGGGAGCTGAATGACCGACGACGGGTCCGGGAGAGCGAAGAGATCCGGATGGGCAGGCGTAAGATCGAACCAGGTTGCGAAGCCGGCAAAGCCCGCGCCGCCCTTCTGCATCTCACCAATGGCCTCCGTCGGGACGAGCTTGGCGCGTTGCCCGCCGAAGAGATCGGTGTAGCTGATCATGAAATATTTGACGCCCTTGTCACGGGCGAAGGTGAAGAGATCCAGTGTCACGTTGTTCCCCTTTTGGATTCCGACACTCAAATGCGAAAACAGGCCGCACCCTCTCAAGTGCGACCTGCCACTCTTCATTCAGAAGGCACCCTTGCCGGGGTACCAACTCGTACCCGCCAGCGGCACCTGCGCCATCGCTGCGGCCTCCATCGTCAGGGCACAAAGGTCCTCGGGCTCGAGATTGTGCAGATGATTCTTGCCGCAGGCACGGGCGATGGTCTGAGCTTCGAGCGTCATCACCTTCAGATAATTGGCGAGCCGCCGGCCCGCGGCGATCGGGTCGAGCCGCTTCATCAATTCGGGATCCTGAGTGGTGATCCCGGCAGGATCTTTGCCCTCGTGCCAGTCGTCATAGGCACCGGCAGTGGTCCCGAGCTTCTGGTATTCCTCTTCCCAATGCGGGTCGTTGTCGCCGATGGCGACCAAAGCCGCTGTACCGATGGCCACCGCGTCTGCCCCAAGCGCCAGCGCCTTGGCGACGTCAGCGCCGGAGCGGATGCCGCCGGATATGACGAGCTGAACCTTGCGGTGCATGCCGAGGTCCTGCAACGCCTGGACCGCAGGCCGAATGCAGGCGAGCGTCGGCATGCCGACGTTCTCGATGAAGACGTCCTGGGTCGCCGCCGTTCCGCCCTGCATGCCGTCGAGCACGACGACATCCGCACCGGCTTTCACCGCAAGCGCCGTGTCGTAATAGGGCCGCGCACCGCCAACCTTGACGTAGATGGGCTTTTCCCAGTCGGTAATCTCGCGCAGTTCGAGAATCTTGATCTCGAGATCGTCCGGCCCGGTCCAGTCGGGATGACGGCAGGCCGAGCGCTGATCTATGCCCTTCGGCAGATTGCGCATATTGGCGACCCGGTCGGAGATCTTCTGGCCGAGCAGCATGCCGCCGCCACCGGGTTTGGCGCCCTGACCGACCACCACCTCGATCGCATCCGCCCGGCGCAGGTCCGTCGGGTTCATTCCGTAGCGTGACGGCAGATATTGATACACAAGCGTCTGGGAATGACCGCGCTCCTCATCCGTCATGCCGCCATCGCCGGTGGTGGTCGACGTTCCCGAAGCCGTCGCACCCCGGCCGAGCGCTTCCTTGGCCGGGCCGGAAAGCGCGCCGAAGCTCATGCCGGCGATGCTGACCGGAATCTTCAGATGGATCGGCTTCTTGGCGAAACGCGTCCCCAACACGACAGAGGTGTCGCATTTCTCGCGGTAGCCTTCGAGCGGATAGCGCGAGATCGATGCGCCGAGAAAGAGAAGATCGTCGAAGTGGGGAACCTTGCGCTTGGTGCCGGCGCCTCTGATGTCATAGATGCCGGTCGCCGCCGCACGGCGGATTTCCGCAAGGGTATAGTCGTCGAAGGTCGCGGACTTGCGCGGCGGGGTGTAGGGGTTGTGATAGCTCATACTGGTCCCTTGCCTTTAATACGCGTCTGCGTTGTCGATGTTGAAATTGTAGAGCTTGCGGGCCGAGCCGTAGCGCTTGAACTCTTCCGGGCGGACATCCTTGACGCCGGCCTTTTCCAGAAGCTCGGCGAGCTTTTGCAGGTGCTCCGGCCGCATCTCCTTCTCGATGCAATCGGCGCCCAGGCTTTTGACGGTGCCGCGCACGAAGAGCTTGGCTTCGTAGAGGCTGTCGCCCAGTGCATCGCCCGCGTCGCCGAGCACGACGAGATGGCCCGACTGACCCATGAAAGCCGACATATGGCCGATATTCCCGTGAACGACGATATCGATGCCTTTCATGGAAATGCCGCAGCGCGACGCCGCGTTGCCCTTTATCACGAGCAGGCCACCGCGGCCTGTCGCGCCGGCATACTGGCTGGCGTCGCCTTCGATGACGACCTTGCCGGACATCATGTTTTCCGCGACACCAGGGCCTGCCGAGCCATGGACCGTGATCGTTCCGCCGTCGTTCATGCCGGCGCAGTAGTAGCCGACGGAGCCGTTCACATCGACCAGTACGGGGCCGCTTACCCCGACGGCAACGGCATGACTGCCGCGAGGATTGGCGACTTCGTAGGACAGGTCGTTTGAGCCCTTCTGAATATTATGGAGGGCGCTGTTGAGTTCACGCAGCGGCGTGGTGGCGAGATCGATCACTGGCATGTTTGAATAATCCTCGGAAAGGGGCGGAACACCCGTCAGGCGGCCTTCTGATGATCCCAGAAGTAGACGGTCGCAGGCTCCGGCTCCCAGATGCGCGCGCTCTCGATGTCCGGCAGGTTGACGAGTGCCCGGTATTCGGAGCCGAATGCGACATAGCGGTCCGTTTCAGCCATGACCGCCGGCTTGCAGGCGATCGGGTCCCGCACGACGCCGAAGCCCGACTTGGTGCCGACGACGAAGGTAAAGAAGCCATCGAGGTCGTCGAGTGCACCGGTCAGGGCCTGCCCGAGGTCCTTGCCCTTGGCCATTTCTGCCGTGAGATAGGCGGCAGCGACCTCGGTGTCGTTCTGCGTCTCGAAGGCAATTCCTTCACGGATCAATTCCCGGCGCAGATTGTTGTGGTTCGACAACGATCCGTTATGCACAAGGCACTGGTCCGATCCGGTCGAGAACGGGTGAGCACCAAGTGTCGTCACGGCCGATTCCGTAGCCATACGGGTGTGGCCGATGCCGTGCGAACCGCTCATCGAGCGGACGTCGAAGCGGGCGACGACATCCTTCGGCAGGCCGACTTCCTTATAAATTTCAACGCTGTCGCCAGCACCCATGATGCGCACGTCAGGGCGAATGGCGGCGAGAACGGCACGCACATCCGCAAGTCTGGCCCCCGCAACCGCCACGACGGCATGGGTGCTTTTGACGGCGACGCGTGCCGGCAGACCTGCTTCGGCAAGATCGCGTTCAAGATCCGAGAAATCGATATCGGGCTTTGCCGACTGGATCGTCACCTTCGCTTTCCCGTCGGTGGCCGAGCCGTAAATGGCGAGCCCGGCCGAATCCGGCCCCCGGTCCGTCATGGTGATCAACATGTCAGAAAGAAGCTGACCCAGCTGCGGCTCGAGCCTGCTGTCTTTCAAGAACAAACCAACAATGCCGCACATTCTCGCAGTCCCTCCATTCATACATGCTCAGTGGTACCACGAGGTCGCAGGTCGATCAACTCAGGAGAATATTTTTTTCTTCATAGGCAATACAGGAGATCAGGCTCCTCTGCGGCGGCGCAAGCTGCCGGGCGTCTCGGAAAACAGGTCTTTGAACGCGTTCGAAAAATGTGCGGGGCTGGAAAAGCCGGTGGCATAGGCGATCTCCGCGATGGAGAGCGGGCTTTGCTGCAGGAGCCTTCGGGCGTGGCGGAGCCGGATCTCCCGGTAAGTGTCGAGAAACCCGGCTCCGCGATGCTCCTTGAACAGCCGGTCAAGATGCCTCGGGCTCACCCCGGCCAACCGCGCCATGGCGGTTCGGCCAAGTGGCCGTTCGATCGCCGTTTCCATCTTCTCGAGCACGGCAAGCAGGGCAGGATGATTGGTACCGAACCGCTCCGCGACCGAACCGCGTTGCGGCGCGGTCGGCTCAGCCACGGCCGCGTGCAGATACCAGTCGCTGACCCGGCGGGCGAAATCGGTTCCCAGCCGCTCGGCGATCATCGCATGCATCATGTCGAGCGGCGCAACACCGCCGCCGCACGTGGCAATCGCGCCATCGAGCACGAAACGCGCATGTCGGGGATTGAGATGGGGAAATGCTTCCTTAAGCGCGGGCGCGTGTTCCCAATGAATGGTGAAGTCGTTGTTGTCGAGAAGACCCGCGGCGGCGAGCACGAACGCCCCGCTGGATATGCCCCCGATCCTAATCCCCAGGCGCGACAGGCGCCGGAGCGCCGTATGCGCGGCGGACGTGTCCGCCCAGTCGGTGGGCTCGCCGCCCGCGCAGACGAAGAGGGTGTGGCAGGTTTCTCCATCGCTCTCCAGATCGGCGCAATCGATTGAAACGCCGGACGACGAAGTGACGGTCCCTCCCCCCTGTGCAAGCGGAAAGACCTGATAGAGCGGGCGAGCGGCCAGAAGGTTGGCCGCACGCAGCGGCTCCGTCGCCGCTGCGTAGCTCATCAGTGCAAAATTGCGCACCAGCAGAAAGCCGACCCGCTGGACGTTCCTGCTGTCGGAAGATGTCGTCATGTCCGATTCCTACAGGAGAAGGACCCGAGCTTGCAACTCGCTGAATGAATCAGATGTTACCTTGCCGCCACGGATTTCTCATGAGGCGGCATCCATGCGCTACTCTGCCCTTTCCATCCTCCTCAATGGCCTGCGCGGCAACCGGAACTGGACGCCGGCATGGCGCCAGCCAGACCCGAAGCCACATTACGACGTGATCATCGTCGGCGGCGGTGGCCATGGCCTCGCGACTGCCTATTACCTTGCCAAGGAATTCGGCGTCACCAATGTCGCGGTGCTGGAAAAGAATTATGTCGGTTCGGGCAATGTCGGCCGCAACACGACGATCATTCGCTCGAACTACCTGCTCCCCGGGAACAATCCATTTTACGAGCTCTCCATGCAGCTATGGGAGGGGCTGGAGCAGGATTTTAATTTCAATGCGATGGTCTCGCAGCGCGGCGTTCTCAATCTCTATCATTCGGACGCTCAGCGCGATGCCTACACGCGCCGCGGCAATGCGATGCGGCTTCACGGGGTAGACGCAGAACTCCTCGATCGGGCGGCCGTACGCCGGATGCTGCCCTTTCTCGATTTCGACAATGCCCGCTTCCCCATCCAGGGCGGGCTCCTGCAGCGCCGCGGCGGTACCGTGCGCCACGACGCCGTCGCCTGGGGATATGCCCGCGGCGCCGACAGCCGCGGGGTCGATATCATCCAGAATTGCGAAGTGACCGGGATCAGGCGAGAAGACGGGCGAGTCACCGGCGTCGAGACCAGCCGCGGCTTCATCGGCTGCGGAAAGCTCGCCCTGGCGGCGGCCGGAAATTCCTCGAAGGTCGCCGAACTGGCGGGATTGCGCCTGCCGATCGAGAGTCACGTGCTTCAGGCCTTCGTGTCGGAGGGGCTGAAACCGTTCATTGACGGGGTGGTCACTTTCGGAGCCGGACATTTCTACGTTTCACAATCGGACAAGGGCGGCCTCGTCTTTGGCGGCGATCTCGACGGCTATAATTCCTACGCTCAGCGCGGCAACCTGGCGACCGTCGAGCATGTGGCGGAGGCCGGAAAGGCCATGATTCCGGCATTGTCGCGGGTGCGGGTGCTGCGCTCCTGGGGCGGTATCATGGATATGAGCATGGACGGCTCGCCGATCATCGACCGCACGCCGATCGACAATCTCTATCTGAATGCCGGCTGGTGCTATGGCGGGTTCAAGGCGACCCCTGCCTCAGGATTCTGCTTCGCACATCTCCTCGCCCGAGGCGCGCCGCAAAAGACAGCCGCAGCGTTTCGTCTCGACCGTTTCGAGCGAGGCTACCTCCTTGATGAAAAAGGCCAAGGCGCTCAGCCGAACCTTCACTGATTTCGCGGACCAAGGAAAATTTCGAAATGGCAAGTCTCGTGCCCTGCCCGAATTGCGGGCGAAGACCCAAAGAAGAATTCACGATCAAGGGTGCCGCCCTCTCGCGTCCCGGAGCCGACGCGGATTCCGAAAATTGGTTCGACTACGTTTACCTGCGCGACAATCCGCGTGGCGCCTATGAGGAATACTGGCACCACACTTCCGGGTGCCGGCGCTGGCTCGTTGTCATGCGGGATACCCTGACACATGAGGTCGCCGCGTGTCGCGATGCGACCGACGGCTCTCGATCGGAGCGACGCAAATGAGCTCCTATCGCCTTCCGAACCTTGGTCTTGTCAGCCGAGACACACCCGTCTCCTTTACCTTCGACGGAAAGCCGATGCAGGGCCTTCAGGGCGACACGCTCGCCTCGGCGCTGCTCGCCAACGGACGGATGCTCGTCGGCCGCAGCTTCAAATATCACCGGCCTCGTGGAATTTTGACCGCGGGAGCCGCCGAACCGAACGCACTCGTCACCATTGGCCATGGCGGCCGGACCGAGCCGAATACGCGCGCGACGATGCAGGAGCTCTACGAGGGTCTCGAGGCACAGAGCCAGAACCGCTGGCCCTCGCTCGATTTCGACCTGGGTGCATTGAACGGTATCCTGTCGCCCTTTCTCGGCGCCGGCTTCTACTACAAGACTTTCATGTGGCCGGCGCCGCTCTGGGAGAAGCTCTACGAGCCGATCATCCGCAAGGCGGCCGGCCTCGGCAAGGCAAGCTACGAGGCAGACCCCGACGCCTATGAGAAGAGCTGGGCGCATTGCGACCTGCTCGTCATCGGCGCCGGCCCGACGGGACTTGCCGCGGCGCTTACCGCCGGCCGCGCCGGTGCCCGGGTCATTCTCCTGGATGAGGGCTCGCTCCCCGGCGGGTCGCTGCTGTTCGAGACGGCGATGATCGACGGCAAAGCGGCCGCTCAATTCGCCCGTGACACAAGCGATGAATTGCGCTCGATGCCGAATGTCCGGTTCATGATGCGCACCACCGCCTTCGGTTGGTACGACGGCAATGTTTTCGGGGCCGTCGAACGGGTACAGAAACATGTGCGGGAGCCGGTGCCCTCCCTGCCGGTCGAGCGGCTATGGCGCATCGCCACCAAAAAGGCCCTGCTTGCGAGCGGCGCGGAAGAACGCCCGCTCGTCTTCGGCGGCAACGATCGTCCGGGCGTTATGATGGCAAGTGCGATGCGCGCCTACCTCAATCGATACGGAGTCGCTCCGGGCCGGGCGACCGCGATCTTCACCACCAACGACAGCGGCTATACCCTTGCACGCGATCTAGAGGCGGCGGGCGTCGACGTTGCTGCCATAGTCGACAGCCGCCCGGCCGCAGGCGTGGACTATCGCGGCAAAGCGCGCCTGATCCGGGAAGCTGTCGTTTGCGGCGTAACGGGCCGCAAGGCAATCTCTGCGATCGAGGTCCATCGCGGCGATCGGACGGAGTCGATCGCGGTCGATGCGCTCGCAATGGCGGGTGGTTTCGACCCGATCATCCATCTTGCCTGCCACCGGGGCGGCAGGCCCGTCTGGTCGGCGGAAAAAACCGCCTTTCTCGCACCTGGGAGCTTGAACGGCCTCGAGGTTGCCGGCGGCGCAGCAGCGACTTCGGGGCTCGCGGCCTGCCTCGGAGAAGGCATTGCCCAAGCTCAGGCTGCCCTCGAGGGCGTCGGCCTGCGGTGCCCGCCGATGGACCTTCCGAAGGTCGAGGGAGACGACGCTGCATATTCTTCAAATCCACTGTGGTCGATCCCTGGCGTCAAGGACAAAGCCTTCATCGATTTCCAGAACGACGTTCATCTCAAGGATATCGGGCTGGCCGTCCGCGAAGGCTATGGACATGTCGAGCTTGCCAAACGATACACCACCACCGGCATGGCGACGGACCAGGGCAAGCTTTCCAACGTGAATGCAATCGGACTGATCGCCAAAGCACGCGGCGTCTCGCCTGCCGAGGTCGGGACGACGACGTTCCGCCCTTTCTATACGCCGGTGTCCTTCGGTGCGCTGACCGGCGCACATGCGGGACATCATTTCCAGCCGGTCCGCAAGTCCCCCCTCCATGACTGGGCGAAAAAGCACGGCGCCGTCTTCGTCGAGACGGGTCTCTGGTATCGCTCCGCCTGGTTTCCGAAAAGCGGTGAACGGAGCTGGCGGGAGAGCGTCGAGCGAGAAGTGCTGAACGTTCGCAAGAATGCCGGACTTTGCGACGTCTCGATGCTCGGCAAGATCGAGTTATCCGGAAGCGACGCCGCCGAATTCCTCAACCGCGTATATTGCAACGCCTTCCTCAAACTGCCGGTCGGAAAGGCCCGCTACGGGCTCATGCTGCGCGAAGACGGCTTCATTTACGACGACGGCACGACGAGTCGCCTCGCCGAGAATCGCTTTTTCATGACGACGACCACCGCCTATGCGGCCGGCGTCATGAACCATCTCGAGTTCTGCGCGCAGGTCCTCTGGCCCGAACTCGACGTCCGCCTCGCCTCCGTCACCGACCAATGGGCGCAGATGGCTGTTGCCGGACCAAAGGCGCGCATGATCCTGCAGAAGATCGTCGACGACGACATATCCGACGCAGCCTTCCCGTTTCTCGCAGCGAAGGAGGTCTCCCTGTTCGGCGGCGCCCTTCACGGCTGCCTGTTTCGAATTTCATTCTCCGGTGAGCTCGCCTACGAGATAGCGGTGCCGGCCGGCTACGGCGAAAGCGTTGCCGACGCGCTCCTGGACGCGGGGAAGGACCACGGTATCATGCCCTATGGCGTCGAGACGCTTAGCGTCCTGCGCATCGAAAAGGGCCATGTGACGCACAACGAGATCAACGGCACGGTCGTTCCGGCCGATCTGGGCTTCGGTAAAATGGTGTCGGCCACCAAGCTGGATTTCATCGGCAAGGCGATGCTCCAGCGCGAGGGGCTGGCCGCGTCCGGCAGGCCGCAACTCGTGGGCGTCGTGCCGATCGATCCGAAGCACTCTTTCCGCAGCGGTTCGCATATTCTCGCCAAGGGAGCGGAAGCCACGCTCGAGAACGACGAGGGCTATGTAACGTCGAGCGCCTACTCCCCGCATGTCGGATCGACCATTGCTCTGGCACTCGTCCACAACGGGCAGAGCCGCCACGGCGAAGAGGTGCTGGTATGGAGTGGCCTTCACGGAGAATCCACGCCTGCGCGTCTGTGCCACCCGGTTTTCTTCGACCCTCAGAACGAGAGGCTCCATGTCTGAATTCCGTCCAACGCTTCGCCCGGCCCTCGGCAGCAAGCAGCCGGTCGCTTCCGCCACGTTCGGGCTTTCGACCCTGCCGGAAGGCACCATTATCCACGTTCTCGCTCGGCCGGGGGAGCAGGACGTCGCCCATCTTCTCGCCAGTCTCAACGGCTCGGATCCGCACTCCTTGCGTCCCGTTTCGCCCGATCAGTGGTTCATCGTTCGCGACGCGGCCATGCCGAATCAGGAAATGAAGGGCCTCTTTGCCGCTCTCGAACCACGCGCCAGCGGGGTCGATCAGAGTCACGGCCGGGTCCGCATCCGGATCGAGGGGAAGATGGCGCAGCGCGCGCTTTCGAAAGGCACGGCGCTCGACCTCGACTCGTCCGCTTTCCCCGTCGGCCAATCCGCCGTGACGCTGATCGGTCACATCGCCGCCCACATTACCCGTGTCAGCTCGGACGCCTTCGAGATCATCGTGCTGCGCGGCTTTGCCGAAAGCCTCTGGGACGACCTTACCCGAATGGGCCTGGAATTCAGCTGAATCCTTACGCCCGTCCGAGGAGCAAACATGGCGACGCGCGACCTTTCCGGCCTGAACGCCTTGGTCATCGGCCGTTTCAATCTTCGGAGCCCCGTTCCGGAGGCTTTTTGCTTGACGTTTATCGTTGTGTCATTTGGTTGCGGGAACACGCGCGACAGGCTTCATGCAAGACCTGTTGCGCGCGGCAGCTGTGCGCCCGTTCCGCACCAGACGTCGCAATGCGCAGAACCGGCAGAAATGCTGCCCCTCCTCAGCCAATGATCCACCCGTCGCGCTGCACTATGTCATGACGATACGGGGTGCGTTGTCCGCCCAGCTGAAATGAACATTGTCGCCTTGCCGAAAGGGCTGCGCGACAGGTGGCGCCACGGCAAAGATCTCGCCGGCTTCGCTTTTGAGCGTATATTGGATCTGGTTGCCGAGATAGGCGGCATAGGTCACCTCAGCCGGAAGGCTTCCGGGGAGGGTTTCGCTTCCGATCCGCACCTGATGCGGCCTCAGTACCAGCTTTGCCGCACCTGTATGCTTCGCCGTCAGAGGCAATGTCAGTTCCTGACCCAGCAGGCGTATCCGGGTCTCGTCGCCTGTAGCGATGACCTCGGTATCCAGCAAATTGGCGTCGCCGATGAAATCGGCGATAAAGGCCGAAGCCGGGCGCTCATACAGGTCGTGTGGCGTGCCTTCCTGCGCGATCTCCGCGTTTTTCATCACGATGATCCGGTCGGATACCGCCATCGCCTCTTCCTGATCATGGGTCACATAGACCGCGGTCAGTTCCAGGCGTTGCTGAATCTGGCGGATTTCCTCACGGACATGCCGGCGCAGCTTGGCATCCAGATTGGACAGCGGCTCGTCCAGAAGCAAAACCTCCGGCTCCAGAACGATCGCACGGGCCACGGCCACGCGTTGCTGTTGCCCCCCCGAAAGTTCGGAGGGAAGGCGGGATCCGAACCCGGAAAGCCCGACCAGTTCCAGTCCGGTTTCCGCGCGATCCTTCGCCTCTGCTTTCGGGACGCGCTTGACACTTAGTCCATAGGCGACGTTTTCCAGCACCGTCATGTGCGGAAACAGTGCGTAGGACTGGAACACCATCGACACGGGCCGGTAGGTTGCCGACAGATGCGTCACATCCTGTCCGCCGATCAAAATCCTGCCCGCAGTCGCGCTTTCCAGCCCCGCGATCAGGCGCAGCGTGGTCGTCTTGCCGCAACCCGAAGGGCCAAGTAGCGTGCAGAGAGTCCCAGGTGCGATGTCGATACTGAGCGGTTTCAGCGCAACGAATTCGCCATAGCTTTTGGTGACATTCTCAAATTTGACTGAACCTTTGGTCATTTCGTTTCCCTCGAAATCATGCGGTCTGGACACGATCGGTACGACGCAGCGTGCGGCGACCGATCAGCGCTTGCAGTA